>Ga0307512_10002893_pt1 | contig 20838 bp, 18 predicted proteins | sample 14_EM_MG_FD_200267 | JGI IMG/M metagenome (GOLD analysis project Ga0307512, IMG submission 200267) | Populus trichocarpa ectomycorrhiza microbial communities from riparian zone in the Pacific Northwest, United States - 14_EM | ecosystem: Host-associated > Plants > Roots > Unclassified | place... | reverse complement strand
CGGGCTCCGCGGGGTTGCCTGGGTTGCCCGGGTGCTCCGGGTTGCCGGGGTTGCCGGGGTTGCCCGGGTGCTCCGGGTTGCCGGGCGGCGTCGTCCCGTGGCCGCCCCCGGGGGGTGTGGTGTGCCCGCCGCCCGAACCGCCGCCGTTGGCGCAGTCGTTGTCCTTGGCGGCGTTGCCGATGCCGACGATGTCGACGCTGTTGCCACAGGCGTTGACCGGCACGTCGACCGGTACCTGAACGTGGTTGCCCGAGCCGACACCGGGTGAGTCCTCGGCGTGCCCGCCGGCCTGGGACCCGCCGCCGGACCCGCTGTGACCGGAGCCGTGACCGCCGGACGAGCCGCTGCCGCCGCTCTCGTTGGCGCAGTCGTTGCCGATCGCCGGGTTGAGGATCCCGACGACGTTGACCGTGTTGCCGCAGACGTTCACCGGCACGTGCACCGGTGCCTGCACCGTGTTGCCGGACAGCACGCCGGGCGAGTCCGAACTGGAGCCGCTCGCGCCCGAGTCGGCGTGGGCGTAACCGCCGGCTGCGGCGAGCACGCCGGTGGCCGCCGCCACGGTCATCAGGCCCTTGCGGGTGACCTGTCGCATTGCTGAATTCTCCCTGCCTTCAATCCTGACCTGAATCTCGCGAGGCATCTCGTGACGCTTCTCGCGAAAAGGCCGGTCGGCCCCGGAGCGCATGGCGCGCGCTCCGGAGCCGACGGGCGTGAACGACCCTCAGCGGGTCGACGTCACTTGTTGATGCAGGTGTTGCCGAAGGCGGGGTTCAGCAGCCCGATCACGGAGACCGTGTTGCCGCAGACGTTCACCGGGACGTGAACCGGCGCCTGGACGACGTTGCCGGAAGCGATGCCCGGGGAGTGCACCGCGGCACCCTGAGCACCGGCGTCGGCGACGGCCAGGCCCGCACCCGCGAGAACCAGACCACCAGTGGCAGCCGCAGCGGCGACGACCTTCTTGATCATTATTCCTCCTTGTTGGCAATGCGATCCCAAGTAGCGGATCACATGAGATGTAACGAGGAGGGAGTAATGGGGCTACGAGCTTATGGTCGCATTCACTCTTCTCAGTCAAATACGCACGGGCGCCCGATTATTGAAGTTTCGTTTCACTGGCGAAAACCGGACGCCAAAAGCGTTCAGGACGCGTCGATGAAGCGGTCGAGCACGCGCACGCCGAACTTCAGGCCGTCGACCGGCACCCGCTCGTCGACACCGTGGAACATGCCCGCGAAGTCCAGCTCCGGGGGCAGCTTGAGCGGTGCGAAGCCGAAGCCGCGGATACCCAGGTCGTCGAAGGACTTGGCGTCCGTGCCACCGGAGAGCATGTACGGGATCGCCTTGGCGGCCGGGTCCTCGGCCACCAGCGCGGACTGCATCGCGTCCACCAGCGCCCCGTCGAAGGAGGTCTCCAGCGCCTTGTCGGAGTGCACGTCCTCGCGCTTCACCTTGGGCCCGAGGATCTTGTCCAGGTCGGCGAGGAACTCCTCCTCGAACCCCGGCAGGAAGCGCCCGTCGACGTGCGCCGTGGCCTCGCCCGGGATGACGTTGACCTTGTAGCCGGCGCCGAGCTGGGTGGGGTTGGCCGTGTTGCTGAGGGTCGCGCCGATGAGCTTGGCGATGCCGCCGAGCCTGGCGAGCGTCCCCTCCATGTCCTCCGGGTCGAGCTCGGTACCGAGCGCGTCGCCGAGTTCGTCGAGGAAGGCCCGGGTGGTCTTGGTCACCCGCACCGGGAACCTGTGCCGCCCGAGCCGCGCCACGGCCTCCGACAGTTCGGTGATCGCGTTGTCCCGGTGGATCATCGAACCGTGCCCGGCCGTGCCGGCCACGGTCAGCTTCATCCAGTGCATGCCCTTCTCGGCCGTCTGGATCAGATAGAGCCGCCGCTGCTCGTTGACCGTGAACGAGAAGCCGCCGACCTCGCTGATCGCCTCGGTGACGCCCTCGAAGAGGCCGGGGTGGTTGTCGACGAGGTGCCGGGCGCCGTATGTGCCGCCCGCCTCCTCGTCGGCGAGGAAGGCGAGGACGATGTCGCGCGGGGGCCGGCGCCCGCTGCGCAGCCGGTCGCGCACGACCGCCAGGGTCATCGCGTCCATGTCCTTCATGTCGACGGCGCCCCGTCCCCAGACGCACCCGTCGGCGACCTCGCCGGAGAAGGGGAGGTGGGTCCAGTCGTCGGCATTGGCCGGTACGACGTCCAGGTGGCCGTGGATGAGCAGCGCGGGCCGCGACGGGTCCTCGCCCTCGATCCGGGCCACCGTGGAGGCGCGGCCCGGGTGCGACTCGAAGATCTTCGGTTCGAGACCCACCTCGGCGAGCTTCCCGGCGACGTACTCGGCCGCCTTGCGCTCACCCGGACCCGAGTGGTCGCCGTAGTTGCTGGTGTCGATCTGGATCAGCTCGCGGCAGAGGTCCACGACCTCGTCCTCGCCGGTGACGCCCCTGGCCGTGTCCGTCTCGCTCACGCTGCTTCCTCCCGCTGTCACTGCTGGTCGTTCCCCTCATCCTCCCTCTCCCCCGGCCACACCCCAAGAGCGGGCACGGCCCGTCACACGCCGTTCACGCCGGACGGGGGGTGACCAGGGCCCCCTCGAAAGCCTGGTAATGTTTCCTTCGTCGCTGCGGGGGAAACCCCGCACGACAGACACCCTGTCCGGGTGGCGGAATGGCAGACGCGCTAGCTTGAGGTGCTAGTGCCCTTTATCGGGCGTGGGGGTTCAAGTCCCCCCTCGGACACCAGCCGAAGATCCCCGGCCGCTCAGCGGCCGGGGATCTTCGTCGTACATCGACGGCCTGCCGCCAGGTCGGCTCGGTCCTCACGACCGCGCATACTCGGCAGCGCAACCGCTGAGGTGCTCTCGGTCAGGAATCGATCGAGGGCCGACACTTTCGACCACCCTCATCGATACATGGAGCAGGGCGACCGTCCGGCGTCTCCACGGCAGTACGCTCCTCATACGGCCGCCCATGACCCCGGCCCTCTCCGTGCAGTCCCGTTCCGCGCAACAGAGGCCCTGCGCAAGGCGAAAGCCACCCACAGACAGAGGAGATGGGGCGCATGGGCCCGCATCCCGACCTGTTCGACGAGTTGCGTGTGGTCAAGGCCGGCGGCGAGTTGGACCTGACGACCGCGGCCGCCTTCGCTCGTGACCTGGAAGACGCCCGTCACGGCAGCGGGCGGCTGTTCCTCATCGTCGACCTGCTCGGCGTGACCTTCATGGACGGCAGCGTCCTGGCCCCACTGTGCGCGGCGTGGGAGGACTGTCATGAGCGGCTCGGATGGGTGCGCGTGGTCTACAGCCGGCCAGGCGCAATTCTCGTGTTCCGTGCCGGCGGTCTGCAGGACCGTTTCCCGCGGTACGCGAGCACCCAGGACGCCTGGAAGGGCATACCCGCCGACAGTGCGATGGCGGACCGGGCGACGTAGTGCAGGGCGCAAGCCGGGCGGCGCTTCGTTCCGAAGTGTTCCGGTCGTACGCCCGCGCCCGTCACCCGCACCTGCCGGAGCTCGCGGGGCTGATCATCGCCGGTGACTTCGACACCGCGACCATCCCGGCACCGGCACCCGCGCCGGACCGGACCGACGGCCGCCTCGGCTGACCGTTGTCACTTCGCCGTCGCTGCCCGGTCGGTACCGGTGTCGATGAGGATCTGTTCCGCCTGCGTCACGTTGTCGGCGCGGACGGCTTCGGCCATGGCTGCACGTGCCGCGTCGGGCGTCGCGTGCGGCGGGATCACGAGGAGGGAGAAGTGGTCCTGATCGCCCCGGGTGATCAGGACGGTGTCGTCGCCGACCGGGAAGGAGTCGATGCGTACGACGCGGTCGGCGACGACCAGTCGCGTCGGCAGTTCTTCCCATGCGGCGGCGTCCAGGCCGATGCGTGTGACCGGCCCGAGGTGCTCGGTCAGTGCGGCGATCAGGGCCGGCAGCTCGGCGGCGATGTCACGGGACCGCGGCCACCATGCCCCGTCGAGGACTCCCTGCCGGTCGTGTGTCGTCTCCAGCCGTACGACAGCCGTCCCGGGTTTCACCGCCTGGTCGACAGTGTCCGGCAGGAGCCTGGTCACACGCGGAGTGTCGGAGTCGGGCATCACACTCGCCTGCCTGTCCGTCTGTCTGCCAGCGAGAAACGCGAAGTGGACTGCTCACTTCAACGGTACTCCGCGGCTCACGGCGGCCGGGAGGACCGCTGGTCACGCGTGTGGGCTGCGAGGCGCGCCGGAGTAGAGTCAAAGATCCGGTCCGCTGATCCGTGCCCCCACATCGAGGTCGCCATGCAGCCCATGCAAACACCCTCGGACGGGCACGCCGACGTGCGCATCGCCGCCGCCTCCCCCGAGGTCGCCCGTCGCGTCGCCGAGGTCCTGCGCCGCTGCTTCGCCGCCACCGAGCAGCGCAGCTATCCCGCGGGCGACGAGGGAGGCACGCGGCTCCAGCTCACCGTGGACACCACGCGCGCGGCGGAACCGGCGCGGTCCTGGCTGGAGAGCAGCCACTCCACGGAGGAGGGCCACCGACGGAAGTGAGGCGATGCCCGGGAGCGGTCCGTTCGGCCTCTTCGGGGAGTAGCGTGAAGCCATCGGGAGCATTTCGCGCACTGGCCCCGACGCCGGTGTCGTTCCTGGTGAGCGATGACACCGGGCAACTGTCCACGCGCAGTGTTCCGGAGACGGGTTCGCACGATGTCCGCGACCACCGACCAACCTCCGCTGCGCGCCGTGCCCTTCAGGGTCCCGACCGCGCGCCTCGCCCTGAAACCCGTGAGTCCCTTTCCGGGAGGGGTCGAGCTGGACGGCGCATGGTGGCCCCACTCCCGTGACCTGACACAGGAACTCCCCGCGCTGGCCGACGTACTGGACCCGCTGTGGGGACGGATCACCCGTATCGCCGTCCACCCCCGCCACTGGCCGATCATCCCGCCCAAGATCTTCGTCAACGGCCATGTGGTGAAGGTCGGTTGGTTCACCACGGAGCTGGATCCGCACAAGATCCTGCTGCTGTCCTACACGGCGGGCCGCTGGGACCTCCTGGTGGTTCCCCCCGAGACCACTGCCCCCTCGGCCGCCCGGCTGATGACCGCCGCGAGCACGAGCACCGGCCCGCAGCTGACCGCGACCGCTCTCATGACGGCAGAACAGGGCAGCGACGCTTCCTCGCCGTACGGGACCACGACCGGACTTCCCGCCCGACCGGCCATGGGGTTGTGACGGTCGGCGTCACCGCGCCGGCCGTCGGTGCCCTGGTGATTCGCCCGGCCGGTCCGTGAAAGCGGGGGTTGCAGTGCGGTGGTCATGAGGCTTGCTGCTGCCAACTGCCGCACGTGGATGAGTGGTTGGCGTCAAGCGCGACGGGCGGCGACGCGGTCCGGCGTCGGCCAGCGCACATCGTGCACCCAGCCGAGGCGTTCGAGTAGGCGGATGACGGCGGCCGACGGGTCGATCTGACCACGGTCGACGCCGTGGCGGGCGCTGGTGGGGTCGGCGTGGTGGAGGTTGTGCCAGCTCTCGCCGAAGGAGAGCAGGGCCAGCGGCCACAGGTTGGTGGCCCGGTCGTGCCGCCTGGTGCGGAAGGGGCGCTCACCGATCATGTGGCACAGCGAGTTGACGCTCCAGGTGACGTGGTGGAGCAGGGCGATGCGCACAAACCCCGCCCACAGCAGGGCGGTTACGCCGTACAGCCAGGTACCACCGATCGCCCAGCCCAGCCCGAACGGCAGCACGAGCGTAAGGAGGCACAATGCCGGGAAGGCGCGGCCGACGGCGCGGATGTCGCGGTCGGCAAGGAGATCGGGGGCGTAACGCTCGGCGGGCGTGCGGTCGTTGCGGAACAGCCAGCCGACGTGGGCATGGACCAGCCCGCGCAACTGGCCGCGCAGATGCGTGCCGTAGCGGTACGGGGAGTGCGGGTCGCCGGGCCGGTCCGTGAAGGCGTGATGGCGGCGGTGGGTGGCGACCCAGCCGATGACGTCGCCCTGGAAGCTCATCGAACCGGCCACTGCGAGCGCGATACGCACGGGCCGGACGGCCCGGTAGCCGCCGTGGGTGAGACCGCGGTGGAAACCGACCGTCACGCCGAGGCCGGTGATGACGTAGAGGACGCCGGCGATAACGATGTCGGCGGGGTGGATGAGGCGTCCCCACAGCAGCCAGCCGGCCAGGCCGAGTGCCATGAACGGCAGGACGACGATCACGGCCGTGACGGCCACATACAGCCGTTGCCCGCCGTCGCGCGCGGGCAGCGTGCCGTCCGGTGGGAAGGGGGAGGTGCCGTCGTAGCTCTGGGGCGGCGGGGCGTCGTCCGGCGGAATCGCCGTCGTGGACGTGGTGGAGACGAGCGGCATTTCGGAGCTCCTCGGCCTCGGTGCGGTTGGCGCGGCCGGGGTCACGGGCTGCCCCTGTGATGGGAGTCGCGAGGACGGGACCGGTTCGGGCAAACCGGCGCACAAAGAGCCCTCGCGTCCGACACCGTACTCCCCGCCTGCCCGAAACGGGGCGGGCCGGATCGCGTGGTCACGTGGTTGGCACGGACCTGAAGGACAGGATCACGGAAGAGCTCGGCCGGGTCACCCGCAACAGGCGGCTGCAACGCCACGGCAGGAACGAACGGGTCTCCGGAAGCCTGAACAGGCCGTCGAGAAGACCAAGGACGCCTTGAGGCGCAACGGAAGCGGCAGTCGATGTGTATGACCAGTCAACGACTGCTCCGCCTCCAGGCCGCCGCAGGTCCGCGCCGCGATGGAGCGCGGAGTAGTGTGGAGAGTACCGAGGGCATTCCGCACACCGGCTTCCACGCCGGGTCGTCCTCGGCGAGAGATGAAACCCGGGCTGCCGCAGAGGCGGCCCGGAGACGGGTCGGCATCATGTCGGCGACCTTGCACTCGATCCTGCCGCCCCCCGAGCCCGTCGCAGCCCCGGCCGCGCGTCTCGCCCTGAAGACCGACAGCTCCTCCCGTGGACTCCTGGACGGTGCCTGGTGGCCCCGCTCCCGGGATCTGCTGAGCGAACTGCCCGCACTGACCGATGTGTTGGACCCCTTGTGGGGCCGCATCACCCGCATCGCCGTCAACCCGAAGTACTGGCCGGTCATCCCACGCAAGGTTCCCGTGGACGGCCACATCGTCAAGGTCGGCTGGTTCACGCAGGAAATCGACCCGCACAAACTGCTGCTGCTCTCCTACGGCACCGGCCGCTGGGACCTGCTGATCATCCCGCCCGAAACCGGGGCGGATTCGGCGGCCCGGTTGATGGCTGCCGCGTCCGACCACGACGGCCTGCCCCTGACCGCGAGCGCGCTCATCGCCGCGGACAAGGGCCGACACCGTGTCTCCGCGACCGACGCGCCACTGGACCCGGACGAGGCATGGGAGTACGAGGGCGGCGCCTCCGCGCTGTTGGCAGCCGTTCCCCAAGGCATGTGAGGCGGCCGCCATGAACCCATACCTGACGGCCACCGCCTTCATCGTGCTCATCGCAGCGGCGGCATACGTGATCCACCGGCTCAACATCCAGCACGCCGACAGAATCGCCGTGCACCGGTACAGCGTCGCCCGGCCCGACCGCCACGGACGCGGCACGCCGCAACCTCCGGTCCGACCGGACCATTCCGAGCCGTCCACCGACGACGAACGGCGGGACCACCGCGACGGGGGACGTGGCCGCTTCCCGCCGCGGCGCCGCAGCAGCCGTACCACTCACCACAGGTGACAGGAGCCCGGCCCATCGGGTCACCGCCACTCGCAACCCGGCGGGAGCCATGAACGGAGGCGTCATGACTCTTCCGCAGCTGAACATCTACCGGCACGATCGGGGCACACGAGCACTGATCACCCTGGCCGGTGAGATCGACCCGTCCACCGCGCCGCTGGTGCGCACCGCTCTGGAGCGGTGCCTGCTTGACGGCATCACCACCATCGACGTCGATCTGACCACCGTCGGCCACTGCGACAGCAGCGGCATGCGGGTCTTCCTCGACACCTCACGGCACGCCGCCGAGACCCACGTGTCCCTGCGACTGCACCACCCGTCCCCGCAGACCGCACGACTCCTCGCGGACACCGGCTCCGATCGCGTGCTCCTGTGATGGACCGTGCCGGAACACCGGGGCGGAGGAGGGGAGTTGATGAGCCGGCACTCCGGAACGCGATCCGACTTCGCCGGCTGAACCGCCGGCAGGCCGAGAGCATGCGTGAGGACCTCGCGGACCTGTACGTGAAGTCCGCTGTCGGGGCGGCCGGCGAGCAGTACCGCGACAGGGAAGGATTCCTGCGCCGACTGGCGGATGACGTCCGGCGTCCTGGCTTCGCCCTGCTCGCCGCGGAGACGACGACCATGGTCGGCTACGCCTTCGGCCACCCGGTCGGTCGCGACGGCTCCTGGTGGCGTGGGTTCGGCGGAGCACTGCCGTGGTCCATCGGGCAACTCACCGCCTCCGAGCAGGTGTTCACCCTCACCCAGGTCGTGGCCCACCCGCACGAGCAGAACCGCGACATCGCCGACCGCCTGCAGGAACGCCTGCTGACCGACCGGCACGCCGCGCTCGGAGTCACTCTGGTCCACCCGTACGACCGGGCCGCCCGCACCGCGTTCCAGTCCTGGGGGTGGCTGGAGATCGGAGAGATCGTCCGGCTGCCAGGTCCGGTCACGCTGCGGGTGCTGATCCTGCCCGTGGCACGGTCGCTCCGGCCGGATTCCCCGGCGACGGTCGGCATCGCGAGCTCACCGCAGGAGTCGCCCCTGCAGCGCCGTGCGGGACATGCCGCGTCTGGCGTAATGGGCTGTTGGGGGTGATCGGCCGCGTCACTCTGTGCGGGTTGACCGCGGTCGTGTCAGGAGCCCGTGTGTACAGATCACGTGAGCGGGTCGAGCGCATACGCCGTGCCCCCGACCGAGCGCGTCGGTGTGGACCCTGGATTCGCGGCACGAGGTGAGCGGGTACACAGTGGCCGAAGCTTTGACGACGCCGGTGCAGGAGTGCGGTTGTGGCCGAAAGTGAGCGGCGGCCTGACAAGGGCCTGCTGGACCGGTCGGAAGGGTTCGGTGAGCGGCTGCTGGGGGTGCTGCTGGACCGGGCCCACGAGATGCCGCCACAACTGATCGCCCCGCTGATCGCGGAAGAGGTGGCCAGGGTCGGTGGCCGCGACGTCTCGATCCTGCTGCAGGACTACGGCCAGCTGGTGTTGGTGCCGCTGCCGGGTCGGCGGCTGATGGTCGGCGAACCCGAGCCGATCGATGACTCTCCCGCCGGCACGGCCTTTCTGCACGCGACCGTCGCCGAGGTGCCGAAGGCCGACGGCATCCAGATGTACCTGCCGCTGCTGGACGGCAGCGACCAGGTGGGCGTGATGGCCCTCACCCTGGACACCGTCGATGACGACGACCGGCGGCTGCTGCGCAGGCTCGCCGGCCTGGTCGCCGACATGCTGGTCACCAAGCACAGCTACACCGACCAGTTCTTCCTCGCCCGGCGCCGCGAACCGATGAGCCTGGCCGCGGAGATCCAATGGTCCCTGCTGCCGCCGCTGGCGATGTCCGTACCGCAGGTCTCGGTGGCCGGAATCCTCGAGCCCGCCTACAACGTCGCAGGCGACAGCTTCGACTACGCGCTCAACGAGGACATCCTGCACCTCGCCATGATCGACGCGATGGGCCACGGCCTGGACGCCGCCACCATGGCGACCGTCGCCGTCGGCGCCTACCGGCACGCCAGACGCGCCGACATCGGCCTCTCCGAGATCTACGCATTCATGGACCGGGCCATCGCCGAACAGTTCGGGCCCGACCACTTCGTCACCGCGCAGATGATGCGCCTGAACATCACGACAGGGCACCTCCAGTGGGTCAACGCCGGCCATCCCGCACCGCTGCTGATCCGCAACCACCAGGTCGTCCGGCAACTCGGAGGCCCGACCACATTGCCGGTCGGCTTCGGCGGTGAAAAGCCCCGGATCAGCCAACAGACGCTCCAACGCGGCGACCGAGTGCTGTGCTTCACCGACGGTCTGATCGAGGAGCACGAAGCCGGCGAAGAACAGTTCGGCGAAGAACAACTCATCCACTGGGTCAACCACATCGAACACACAACGAAGGGAGTACGAGCCGTGGTGCGCTCGCTCTCCCACGCCCTGAAGCAGCAACGGGGCGGCCGCACGAGCGACGACGCGACCCTCTTCCTGATCGAATGGCGCGGGGGCGCCGCCGACCACCTCACGGTTCTGGACTGAGCCTCCCCAGGCGCACGCAGAAGAGGGAACCAACGCGGCTTCTGTGACTGCGGGTTGAGACTTCGAACACCTCCCCCAACGGCACGGGAGCCTCGTGCGTTGCGCACCTCGTCGGCCTCCCCCGAACAGTTGCCGCGCCGAAATGGCAGGCTGTGTGGGACATCTCTCCCACAGTGAAGAACAGCAGGTCACAGCCGTTCAAGCACCCTCCCACCGCCTCGAACAGCCCTCCCAAGTGGCCGACCGGCCGCCCGGAACCTAGCGTCGTACTAAAATTTCCGGCTTGTTACGGAAGCTGGAGGAAGACAACCCCAGGCAGACCTGCGGGCCCGCCAGCGCCCCGGAGGTTTCCGGGATCGAGACGCGAGGACCCGATGGCAGCGATTCACGAGGGCAGTGCTCTCGGCCTGCTCGACGAAGAGCTCAGCGCAGAGATCCACCAGCAGTTCGGCGACCTGGCGCGCTTTTCGGGAGGCCAGGCGGCCTCTCCGCGCACTCTTGTCGACATCTTCGACGCGTCCGTGCGGTCGTTCCCGGACGAGCTCGCCCTGGACGACGGCGCGGCGCGGCTCACCTACCGGGCGCTGGCCGCCGAGGTGGAGGAGCTGCGGCGGCGGCTCGCGGCCGCAGGGGTCGGCCTGGGCGACCGGGTGGGTGTCCGCGTGCCGTCCGGCACGAACGGGCTGTACGTCGCCATCCTCGCCGTGCTGGCCGCCGGTGCCGCCTATGTACCCGTGGACGCCGAGGACCCGGACGAGCGGGCCGAGCTGGTGTTCGGGGAGGCGGACGTCCGGGCCGTCATCGGCGCCGAGCATGCACTCACCGTCACCGGGCGCAGCGACGTCCCCGCCGCCCGGCCCGGCGTCGAGCACGACGCGTGGATCATCTTCACGTCGGGTTCCACCGGGAAGCCCAAGGGCGTCGCGGTCAGCCATCGCAGCGCCGCCGCGTTCGTGGACGCCGAGGCCGCGCTGTTCCTCACCGACGACCCGATAGGTCCCGGTGACAGGGTCATGGCGGGTCTGTCCGTCGCGTTCGACGCCTCCTGCGAGGAGATGTGGCTGGCGTGGCGGTACGGAGCCTGTCTGGTACCGGTGCCCCGGTCGCAGGTCCGCAGCGGGGCCGATCTCGGGCCCTGGCTGGTCGAGCAGGAGATCACCGTCGTCTCGACCGTGCCCACGCTGGCGTCCCTGTGGGAGCCGGAGACCCTCAACGACGTACGCCTGCTGATCTTCGGCGGCGAGGCCTGCCCGCCCGAGCTGGTGCAGCGGCTGGTGACGGAGGGACGCGAGGTCTGGAACACCTACGGGCCGACCGAGGCGACCGTGGTCGCCTGTGCCTCGCTGATGTCCGGCGAGGAGCCGATCAGGATCGGACTGCCGCTCGACGGCTGGGAGCTGGCCGTCGTCGACGAGGCCGGTGAGCCCGTGCCGATGGGCGGCAGCGGCCAGTTGGTGATCGGCGGTGTGGGGCTCGCGCGGTATCTCGACGCCGAGAAGGACGCGGAGAAGTACGCGCCGCTGGAGTCGCTGGGCTGGGAGCGGGCGTACCGCAGCGGTGACCTGGTCAAGGCCGAGCCGGACGGGCTGGTCTTCCTGGGGCGTGCCGACGAGCAGATCAAGCTCGGCGGGCGCCGGATCGAGCTCGGCGAGGTGGACGCGGCCCTGCAGGCCCTGCCGGGCGTCGCGGGCGCCGCCGCCGCCGTGCGCACCGCGCGCGGCGGCAACCAGCTCCTCGTCGGCTATGTCGTCACCCAGGACGGCTGGGACCACGCGACGGCCGTCGAGAAGCTGCGCGCCGAGCTGCCCGCCGCGCTCGTGCCGCTGCTGGCGCCGGTCGAGGACCTGCCGACCCGGACGAGCGGCAAGGTGGACCGCAACGCGCTCCCGTGGCCGCTGGAGGTCCTGGAGACCGGCGGCCGGGCCGAGCAGCTCTACGGCACCGAGGCGTGGCTCGCCGAGCAGTGGACGGAAGTCCTCGGCATCCCCGTCACCAGTGCCCGCGACGACTTCTTCGCGATCGGCGGCAGCAGCCTGGCCGCCGCCCAGCTCACGACGAAGCTGCGCACCCGCTACCCCAGCGCCGCCGTCCTCGACATCTACCAGCAGCCCACCCTGCGCAAGCTGGCCCGCCACCTGGAGAAGTCGTCGCAGGACGACGGCGCCCGGCGCACGATCGCTCCGGTGCCGACCCGCGCCAAGGTGATCCTCGTGCCGCTGTTCACCCTGCTCGGGCTGCGCTGGACGGTCGCGCTGGCCGCGCTCGGGAACCTGCTGCCCGCCTACTCCTGGCTGCCGACCGCCCCCTGGTGGCTGATCGCGGCCGGTGCCGCCCTGCTGTTCAGCCCGCCCGGACGGCTCGCGATCGCCGCGGGCGGGGCGCGGCTGCTGCTGCGGGGCGTCGAGCCCGGCCGCCACCCGCGCGGCGGCAGCGTCCATCTCCGCCTCTGGACCGCCGAGCGGCTGGCCGAGTTCAGCGGGGCGACCTCGCTGACCGGCTCGTGGCTGGAGCGGTACGCGCGGGCGCTGGGCGCCAAGGTCGGCCAGGACGTCGACCTGCACTCGCTGCCGCCGGTCACCGGCCTGCTCAAGCTGGGCCGCGGCGCGGCCGTCGAGTCCGAGGTCGACCTGTCCGGCTGGTGGCTGGACGGCGACCGCCTGGAGATCGGCACCGTCAAGGTCGGCGCGCACGCCACCGTCGGCACCCGCAGTCTGATCTTCCCGGGCGCCCGCGTCGGCAAGCGGGCCGAGGTGGCGCCCGGTTCCGCGGTCACCGGCCAGATCCCCACCGGTCAGCGCTGGGCGGGTGCGCCCGCGGTCAAGCTCGGCAAGGCCAAGCGGAACTGGCCCAAGGAGCGTCCGCAGCGGGGCACGTACTGGCGGGTGATGTACGGCCTGACGGGCCTTGCGCTGAGTGCACTGCCGCTGCTGGCGGGCGGGGCCGCGTTCCTCGTCGTGCAGGCCCTCGTCGACGCGGACGCGCCCCTGCGCGGTGCCGCGCTCGCCCTCGTCCCGGCGACGCTGGCGTTCGGTGCGGCGTACGCGCTGCTGATCCTGGTCGCCGTACGCCTGCTGAGCCTCGGCCTGTGGGAGGGCACGCACCCCACGCACAGCCGGATCGGCTGGCAGGCCTGGACCGTCACGCAGCTGATGGACCGCTCCCGGGACACCCTGTTCCCGCTCTACGCCGGGCTGGTCACGCCGGTGTGGCTGCGGCTGCTCGGGATGCGCATCGGACGGGGCGCCGAGGTGTCCACGGTGCTCGCCCTGCCGAGCCTGACGACGGTCGGCGAGGGCGCGTTCCTGGCCGACGACACGCTGACCGCGCCGTATGTGCTCGGTGGCGGCTGGATGCGGATCGGGCGCGCGGAGATCGGCCGGCGGGCGTTCCTCGGGAACTCCGGGATGACGGCGCCGGGGCGGAGTGTGCCGGACGGCGGTCTGGTGGGTGTGCTGTCGGCGACGCCGAAGAAGGCGAAGAAGGGCAGCTCGTACCTGGGGCTGCCGCCGGTGAAACTGCCGCGCAATGCCGACAAGAGCGACCAGAGCCGGACGTACGACCCGCCGGCGCGGCTGCTGTGGGCGCGCGGGCTGGTGGAGCTGTGCCGGATCGTGCCGGTGTTCTGCTCGGCGGCGATCGCGGCCGGGACGGTGGCGCTGCTGTGCCTGCTCGGGGCCTGGGCTCCGCTGCTGTCCGGCCTGGTGCTGCTCGCCGCCGGAGCGAGCGCGGCTGTCGTCTCGTTCGTCGCCAAGTGGCTGCTCGTCGGTCGGCACCGCACCGGTGAGCACCCGCTGTGGAGCGGCTTCGTATGGCGCAACGAGCTCGCGGACACCTTCGTCGAGGTCGTGGCCGTGCCCTGGCTGGCCGGTTCGGTGCCCGGGACGCCGCTGATGACCGCATGGCTCCGCGGCCTGGGCGCCAAGATCGGCAAGGGTGTGTGGGTGGAGAGCTACTGGCTGCCCGAGACCGATCTGGTGACCCTGGAGGACGCGGCGACCGTGAACCGCGGCTGCGTCCTGCAGACCCACCTCTTCCACGACCGGATCTTGCGGACGGATACTGTTGTTCTCCGTGAGGGTGCCACGCTGGGCCCTGGCGGGATCGTGCTGCCCGGCAGCACGATCGGGGCCCGCACGACCCTGGGTCCCGCGTCGCTCGTCATGGCTGCGGAGTCCGTCCCGGACGACACCCGTTGGCTCGGCAACCCGATCGAAGCATGGCGTTCCTGAGCGCGGGCCACTCGGAGTCGGTGAGCGTCGCACCGGCGACCGCGAGTGGCGAGACAGCGCAGGGAGCAGAAACGGCAGTGGCAGTTCAGCAGTCGGCGGGTTCGGACCCGTACTTCCCGGACCACGGTGACGCCCGTTACCGGGTGCACCGGTACGAGCTCGCGCTGGACTACCGGCCCGGCCCGAACCGGCTGGCGGGGACGGCCCGGATCAACGGCATCGCGGGCCGTTCGCCGCTCAGCGAGTTCACCCTGAACCTCTCCGACTTCAAGATCGGCCGGGTCCGGGTCGACGGCCGGCAGCCGCACTACACGCACCGCGGCGGCCGGCTGCGCATCCGCCCCGCCAAGCCGGTCCGGGCGGGGGCCGCCTTCACCGTGGAGGTGCACTGGTCGGGCAACCCCAAGCCGATCACCAGCCCCTGGGGCGGGCTCGGCTGGGAGGAGCTGGAGGACGGGGCGCTGGTGGCGAGCCAGCCGATCGGGGCGCCGTCCTGGTACCCGTGCAACGACCGGCCCGCCGACAAGGCCTCGTACCAGATCTCGATCACCACGCCGTCGGCGTACGCGGTGGTGGCGGGCGGGCGGCTGCTCACGCGTACGACGAAGGCGTCCACGACCACCTGGGTGTACGAGCAGGCGGCGCCGACGTCGAGCTATCTGGTGGGACTGGCGATCGGCAAGTACCAGACGGTGCTGCTGGGCGACATCGGGCCGGGCGGTGTGCCGCAGCACGGGCACATTCCGGTGCACCTGCTGCCGGAGTTCTCACGGGACTTCGCACGGCAGCCGCAGATGATGGACCTCTTCCAGGAGCTCTTCGGGCCCTACCCCTTCGACGAGTACGCGGTCGTGGTGACCGACGAGGAACTCGATGTCCCCGTCGAGGCCCAGGGGTTGTCGCTGTTCGGCGCCAACCACGTGGACGGGGCGCGGGGTTCGGAGCGCCTGGTGGCGCACGAGCTGGCGCACCAGTGGTTCGGCAACAGCGTGTCCATCGCGGACTGGCGGCACATATGGCTGAACGAGGGGTTCGCCAAGTACGCCGAGTGGCTGTGGTCGGAGCGCTCGGGCGGCCGCACCGCCCAGCAACTCGCCGTCGGCGCCCACCGGTTGCTGTCCTCCCGGCCGCAGGACCTGCGGCTGGCCGACCCGGGACGCAAGTCGATGTTCGACGACCGTCTCTACGAGCGCGGCGGCCTGACCGTGCACGCGGTGCGCTGCGCGATGGGCGACGACGCCTTCTTCCGCATGCTGCGCGCCTGGGCGGGGCTGCACCGCAACGGGGCCGTGACGACCGCCACGTTCACGGCCCACGCCAACCGGTTCGCGGACGAGCCGCTGGACGACCTGTTCGCCGCCTGGGTGTACGGCACGGCCCTGCCCACGCTGCCCCCGCAGATCCCGGCGCGCCCCGACCACCCGCCCACCAACGCCGAGTCGGCATAGGCGGGCGGGCGGCTCCTGCACGGGCTCTCAGGTCGCGGGCACCTTCAGCTTGTCCCAGCTGACCTTGCCCGGGATCCCGTCGGCGTCCTTGCCCTTGAAGCCGAGCCTGCGCTGCCAGGCCTTGTAGGACTCGCGGTCGGCGTCGGTCCACTCGGGGCCGGGCCCCTCCTCGTAGTGGTCGCAGCCCTCGGCGACCAGTCGGCGGCCCATGGCGGTGATGACCGGTGACTTCTGGCCGCTGTGGAAGAAGCCGGCGCCCGGGAAGGGTGCGTACGAGGGCTTGGACGGGGCGGGTTTCGGGTCGGGGTCCGCGCTGCTCCCGCCGCCCTTGCCGGCCAGCCGCTCGGCGATCCGCTTGCGCATGCCGTCCATCGTGAAGCCGCGCGGGTCCTGCTTGCCGGGCTGCCACTCCTTGTGGCCGATGACCGACCGCTCGCTCCAGCCGTGGTGGCGGCAGATCGCGGCGGACACCTTCTCGATGGCCTCCTTCTGCGCCTCGGGCCAAGGGTCCTTGCCGTCACCGAGGTTGATGCACTCGAAGCCGTAGAAGTGCCGGTTTCCGTCGGTGTCGGCCTCGTTGTCGTGCGGCAGCTTCGTTTCGTTGACGACGGCGCGCAGTACGTCGCTGTCGCCCAACCCCGCATGGTTGGCACGGCCGTTGCCGACGAGGTGGATCTCGCCCTTCTTGTCGATGACGCCGTGGCACAGCGGTCCCGGCAGGCCCGAGTAGCCGTTGTAGCAGATCTTCACGGAGGCGTCCGTGCCCGAGGTGACGGTGTGGTGGATCATCACGCCGTTGACCGGGCCCCAGGGGCCCTTCGTATTGCGGTTGTGGGTACGCCAGTTGCGCACCTCGTGGACCGTCAGGCCCTCCGCGCGCAGGATCTGCACCAGTTTGGACGCGCTCAGGGGTGTGGCCATCAGTTGTCTCCTTCCACCGCGGCCTCCGCTTCGGCTGTGGTCTGCGACCTCCCGTGGGAGGGGTCCTCGGCCGCCAGTTCCTCACGGCGTGCCTGCTCCTCCGCCGCGAGGGTGGCCTCGTCGGCGGCCGGGATGCTGCTGGCCAGCGGGCCGAAGGCGAGCCGCAGGTCGACGGCGCTCTCCTCGCCCTTGACCAGGGCCAGCGGGGCGAAGTGGCGGGCGATGCCGGCGGGTCCCTGCAGCAGCGGGCGGCGGGCCGGGTCCGCGGGCCATTCGACGCTGCCGGTGGCGGTGCGGGCCGGGATCAGCCAGTGGTCGCCGGTGCGGTAGGTGCCGCCCTTGGCGAAGTACACCTCGACGCCGTCCTCCAGGGGCAGCCACTCCCCCTCCGCGACGGGAACCGCTCCGCCCTTGAGGGCAGACGTCCGGCCCTTGCGCTTCGGGCCCTCGTGGTGGTCCCAGCGGCGCAGGAACGGGTGCAGTTCGGGCAGCCGCCCGACGCCCGGCTCGGGCTCGGCGGACAGGCGGACACGGCGGCCCGGCAGGTCGAGCTCCTCGACGCGCAGCAGCGGCAGGGCTTCCAGCCGGGAGGCGTACGCCGTGTCCGTGAACTCGACGAGGTCGCCGACGTCCAGGTCCAGCTTGTCGTCCTGCCCGAGGGACGCCAACTGCACCCACGTACCGTCGAGTTCGTCCACCGGGAAGACCACGGAGCCGTTCTCGCGCGACCACTTGAAGGTGGCGTCCTTCACCGCGCCGCCGGCGTGCACCTCGACCCGGTAGAGCTGGTTCTCCGGGCCACGGTAGCGGGCGTCGGGCTTGACCAGGCACGGGTCCTCGTCGGCGTGGTCGGGCCGCTCGCTGCGGGCGGCGAGGCGCGCGGAGGACAGAACCTGGCCCTTCGCCCACTTCTCGAAGGCCGCGCGGACGACCTCCTTGGACGGGTCGGCGTCCTCGATCGCCAGCTCGGCGAGGGAGAGCGGCAGTACCTGCCACACGACCTTGGCCCGGGCCGCGGTGTCCGGCATCGCCGCGCCGAGGGCGACCTCGCGCAGTGCCGGTTCCTCGGCCGCGTTGACCGACCGCTCCCACACGTTCAGGTAGACCACGAACGGCGCCTCCGCGGGAGAGGGCAGCCGGTCGCCGGGCTTCTCCGGATCGCGGAAGGCGTCGGGCTGGTCCCAGTAGGTCCAGTACGACGGTGGCGCTGCGGCGTCCTGCTCCGCTGCGTTCTCGGCGTCCGCGTCCGGCACGGGCGTACCGGGCGCCGGGCGGTCCGCGTCGATCAGGATGCCGTCGACGTAGTAGCGGCCGCCGTGGATGTAGAGGGTGTCGATGTCGTGCTTGCCGCCCACGTACTCGATGCGGAAGCCGGCCGCGTCGCGCGGCCCGCCGTAGCGGCCGATCAGGTCCGCGGCGAGGGTGCGGGACTGGTACAGCTGGATCGCGGTCTGCTCGTTGGCGTCGGCGTCGAGCTGGACGCGGCCCTGCTGGGCGACGACCGCGGAGTAGTGCCGCTCCGGGCGGAAGGTGAGACGGGAGAGATCAGCGTGCATGAAGGGGGTCCCCCTGGTTCAGGAAAGTGCGGGTGAGGCGTACGGCGGCACTGCTCAAGTCACTGCTCAAGTCGCTGCTCATGTCACGAAGAAGATCCCGGCGTCGGTGCCCGCGGGCGTGTACTCCGCGAGCCGTGCGCGCAGACCGTCCTCGCGCTGGGGCCGGTACAGGTCGTGGAAGGCGCCCATTTCGGCACCGTCGTCCGCGCCGCGGCGGATCTCCTCCGGGCAGCGGTCGGCCAACTGGCCGTACCAGGGCGTCCCGTAGCGCACCGCGGCGAACAACGGCCGTACGCCCGGCGAGAGATCGGGCTGGCAGCGGTGGCGTCGCGGGGTGCGCGAGCCGGCGGGGACGTACGAGTAACGCAGGCAGCCGATGCCGCGCCGGGCCACATGCAGCTTCCCCGTGAAGACCGAGTTCTCGGCGATCTCCACGGCGTGCGTGTGGACTTCGCCGATGACGGTCGTGCGGTGCACATGGAGCACGGCATGGGCGTGCCGGCAGTCCGGTGCGGACAGGGCCTCGCGGTCGTGGCCGGTGGCGTCCAGGATGCTGTCGCGCAGGTGGATGTCGAGGGGTTCCTCGCTCACCTCGTCACCGATGACCTCGATGGTGCCGAGGACGCTGTGCTCGATCTGGAGACAGGCCGTGGTGCGGTCCAGGACGAAGCTCGGCTCCTCGGGCGAGTGCGGCTCGCACTCGGGCTCCAGGGACCAGCCGGGTACGAGGGTGGTGTGCCGTACGACGACGGCGCCCATCGGTCCGGTGACGTTGATGCCGCGCCCGGCGACCAGCAGCCCGTCGAGGACGATGCGCGGACGCTCGTGCGGGGCGCAGTCGTCGTTCACCGCACGGATGTTGAGGGCGTCGGGCCGGTTGCTGTACCAGTCGAGCAGCCGGATCACCGGGCGGGTGCCCTCGGCGGCCCGCAGCTCCAGACGGTCGCCGGGGTCGAGGTCGAAGTCCAGCTGCTCCTGGTAGGCGCCGCTGTGGGTGATCTCGATGATGCCGTCGGGTCCGGTGCGGCCGGCCCGGCGGTCGTGCTGCCAGGCCCGGTAGGCGTCCATGATCTGGCGGTACGGCTGTCCAGGACCGACCCGGTAGAAGGCCGCGTCGGGCCGGTCCACGCGGTCGGGCCGCTCGTACTCGCCGCCGCCCATGTCGGCGCCGTACGCGTAGTGGTAGTCCACCCAGACGCCCTGCCGGGGCGCGGACCGGGCACCGAACGCGATCCGCCCGAGCTCGGGGTCGACGGCGACCTGGCCGCGCCCCGGCCGGTACCGCCAGTCGGACAGGTCGGTGACCACGATGTCGGACGGCGGTACGGGCTTGTCCTCGCCGTCGCGCCGGATGACGAAGCTCTTGCCGGGGCCGTAGTAGTCCAGCAGCCGGTCGTGGAGCAGACGGCGGGTGAGGAACGCCGGGAGGTTGTCGACGGTGGCGATGTGTGTGGGCGACGGCTCCGGGACCGGCTTGGTGACCAGGGGGCTGTCGTTGCCGAGGATCGAGAAGGTGTAGAGGTTGCGGGCACGGTCGATGCAGTACGCGGGGGACGAGGTCAGCGAGTACGCCTTGAGCCGCCAGACGAAGAGGGCGACTCCGGCGGGGGTCCAACCGCCCTGACTGCGTGCGGAGTTGGCGCGGCGGACATCGACCGTGCGGGCCGTGGCACCGAAGGGGCCGCCCGCGAGCGCGAGTGCCGAGCCGTCCCGGAGGTCGAGGAGCCGGCCCCGGCCGGTGTCCCGGTAGAGCTTCACCGACTGGTTGTGGGCGACCAGGCGTGACAGCTCGACGGCGCGGGCGGGATGGCCGGCGACCTGCTCGGAGATCTCCTCCAGCAGGTGCAGGGTGCCCTTGCGGCGGCGGTTGGCGACCGTGGCCGCCACATCCGCCCGTGGTGCGATCGCCTCGGCGAGGGCGGCGCGCCCGCCCTCGTGCAGGCCCGTGGTGAGGACGCGTTCGTAGCCCGGCAGGGTGCGGTACCCGACCAGGTCGCCGAGGTACGGCAGCACCCAGGGCGCCGCCGTCTCCACGAACAGGTCCTCGTAGCCCTGCTCGACGCCGTCGCGGACCCGGTCGAGCTGCTCGGCGATCACCGCGAGCAGCGCGCGCAGCTGCTCGCCCTCCTCGGCGTCGCGCAGGAGATGCCAGCGGGGCAGCAGGGCGGCGAGGCCGTCGGGTTCCCGGGACGTCGCCAGGGTTTCTGTGTCGAACCGGACGTCCGCCGAGTTCGCGGCCATCACTTGACCTCCGTGAGGATGAGGGTGTCCGCGGCCCGTGGGGACAGCAGGGCGAGCCGGGCGGGGCGGATGCCGCGGAAGACGAACACCGACCGGCCCTTCGCCAGGCGCCGGGTGTCGGTGATGTCGGGGTTGAGGCGCAGGAGTTCGGCGAGCGGGATGCCGTAGCGTGCGCAGACGGCCGACAGGGTCTCGCCGTTCACGTCGCGGACGGTGT
>Ga0307512_10002892_pt1 | contig 20842 bp, 21 predicted proteins | sample 14_EM_MG_FD_200267 | JGI IMG/M metagenome (GOLD analysis project Ga0307512, IMG submission 200267) | Populus trichocarpa ectomycorrhiza microbial communities from riparian zone in the Pacific Northwest, United States - 14_EM | ecosystem: Host-associated > Plants > Roots > Unclassified | place... | reverse complement strand
GCCAAGTTTCATGTCATGATTCAGCAAAGTATTCTATGTTCATTACATTTTTCAAAAATAAAAGTAGCTGACTTTAATCAATTGAAAAATGTATCCAACTAGGCTATACCTATTTTGGAACACTATAACAAGTTTGAAAATCCCGTCAAATTGTGGATGCAATATCACTGAGTATAATTCGTATAACTGGACCCAACAAAATCGACCAAATGCGAACTTGACTTTCAAAAACCTTCAAAATACTCAGAATGCTCAGAATACCTTTTCCACTTTTTGCTGATGCTGGTGTGCAAGATAAAGAGCAAGCAATATTTGTATGGTCCACTAACGACTGGACTGACAATGAATTGGGACTGGAATGGGTGGAACAGAAGTTTGAGAAATATACTATTAAGATGTTTGTACCATTAGATTGACCTCCTGCTCATGCTAACTATTACAGTGCCAAGGGCAAGCCATGTATTCTAATCCTTGATGTACATGGCTCTCATCTAACATGGCAATTTTTTGATTTTTGCTTGAAAAGAAATATTCACCCTATTTGCCTTCCTGCACACTTTACACACATCCTACAACCTCTAGATGTTGGGCTGTTTGGTCCTCTGTCCCACTGCTATTGCAATGAGCTGGATATATGGGTTAGAAAAGAAGGGAATTCAATTAAGAAAGGACAGTTTTATAAGTACATCAGCAAAAACTAAATTTCCTTCATTAAATTTGGTTAGTTTATAGTACCCACAAACTCAAAAAAATGAAATCGAGGTTTCCCTGAAATGTGGCATTGCTTGACTGTTCCAGAGTGTTGTTTGAGTTGTCGCGATGCTGTTTTCAAGCTTCACAACTAGTGTACCCACTTTTGTGAAGGTGACAACAAGCACTTGACAAATGGTTTACACTTCCTTTGTCAATATCACAAATCATCTCTCGGCATACTCGTACATTGCCCAATTTGATTTGTCCTCGCAATGATAATAGTACTCGCTCGATACATTCAATGAAGCATGTAGTTCTTGTTTTCAAAGACCCTCATGGCTTAATTTAACCAATGGTAGTTATCTTCCAGAAGTGGTTCACGATATTCGATTTGTTGATACAAGATCATTAGTAATTTTCAGTTCAACCGTCACGGGAGGGTTATGCATCATCGCAATTATGATTTCACACGTTTGAGATCATACTTCAGTACACCATTAGCTCTATTACATTTACTACTATTATGATATATCAATGAAACCTAGAATAAAATGTTACGGGGGTTCTTAATCCCAATAATCAATACAATAATTTATTGAATTAAGTACAACCGCCTATCTAAGATTCTCTTTCTTTCCTCGTCTTATCCTAAGACTCAACCTCTTGCGCCTAACTGCAAGAGTGACCAAATCTGTAACGGCGCCAAAGACCGTCGCCTTGATACTCGTATACAGTAGTTCCGCGTTGAACTACTACTCCTCGGAAAACTCTTCGAATGGTAATAAACCGGTGCGAAGATATCTCAGCACCAGGTAATCGATATTCTCGAGTTCGCAGAAACGAAACACCACTCGATAAGTGTGGGATAAACCCTGCTCTTCCAAACTGAAGAGAAGGTTGCCGAACGATTCGACAATTTGATGCAGTGCGTACTCGGACTGTGTGTACCTGTGTCCAGGCATACAATGCGTAGTCACGAGTGGATAATAGGTCTTGGGAAGAAATATTGAGTATAATAATAGATAGAATTCTTAATAATATTTTAAGGTCTTCTTCGGTGTTCTGAATGTTGACTTGTTGGTTGATGCCATTCAATCCTACCGAACAACCCCTTCCTTATATAGTCGTCTTCGCGGGTCTTGTGTGCCCGTGCTTCAACGCTATTACTACAAGTATCATGATAGCCTTATCGCGGTCGCGTCTTTAATTGCGCCCGGTAATAAGTGCCACGCTTCCCAATTGGTTATCGTGTTCATGCAACGTGGTTTCAAAGCATTACGCTCCTGATAAGAATCAGGCCATCCGTCGCATGATATCATGTTTGGTTTAATCGTATGACATCTTACTACCCGATCGCGACAGTAGTTGGTACGTCTGCCAACAAATTAGTTGGCAATGCTTATCGCAATTAATGCCTCACCCTCTTAGGCTATTTGGCTTGCGTCATAGATTTAATCGGCGACCAACCGATACTACGCCAACGTAGAATTTGATGCGTAAGCTCATATCGAATACGAGTCTTACGTTGCAATGCATACTAACTCAACTTAATCAGCAGGGTTGCTTCAAGCCTCATATCATAAGCCAACGTCATAATTCCCTCAGTTACGTCATGCTTAGGTCGAGACTGTTCTCTTTGACCGGAGATTACCACGATGGTTCTTATCGCCTGCAGCAATAAGTCATGGGTCCCGCTTACTAGCACCTTGACTATCAACTGCTGCGTTTGTGTGTCGGAGTAACCTCCAGTCCAATCAAACATTCCCGCTAGTATCTAGGATATGAACGTGGCTGAAAACAATGCGCTCGGCAGGAGTTACCTCCTTTCGATCTGGCAACATTGTTGCATCATCAAATAAGAATTACCGAAGTATGTATTCTTTCAATGAATCCGCTAAGCAACAACCTTGCTTATTCAATCGACGCGCGACTCTTATGAATCCCCGCTAAAGGACATAAGACTGATTACCCGCGTGCCATAAATAAGTGTTATGCATATCATGTGACTAGACCGAGAGTAACTCCATGATAAGTATTTATGCATGCACGTGCAAGTATCATTATCGCTGGTAAGGGAGAACCCTTAACATAAAATAGCACACAATGGAAATCCTAAATCCGATCACTGACACCATTCCTAACCTCCAAGCGACATCACACCCTCTACAATTGTACTTCCATCGACTAATCCCATATTCTCAATGCTGGTCATGTTAGTGATGCTTGTGATGTCGTTGCTGTTGCTGTTGCTGTTGCTGCAGGGGACAGGCTGGCTGCTGCTGGCAATGGCAGACCCACCCATAGGCAGAATAGCTGAGAATCACATGCTAGCTTCAGTAGCAGCAACAAAGCTGCTGTGACGCTTAAAAGAATTGTTGGGCTGCTCTATCAGCTCCTCCAGGACGTAATCAAGGAAATCCTCATCCAAGCTGCCGTGATCATTGTTAGTTTGTGCCATTGCTGGGTCCGTACCAGTTGAGTGGATGCTTTGGTAAATCATGCTGCGGATATTGTCTATCTTTTCGGCTTGAACCTCTGGCTCAGAAGAATCAAAATCTGCATCAGGACGATGAAATACATCTGTGCATGCAATATTAACCACGTGATGAATGTTTCTTGTATCGCACTTACATTGTGCTCCACCACCTGGACCAATCTCTGGCGGGACCCTAAACTCACCTGTTTTACAGGCCGACAGACAATGGTGGATTGCCGGCACGGTGAGGGCAATGAATGTCAGGTTGATTGTATCAATCAATGATGTATATTTCATTCCCATTTGTCGTATGCCATAGATGTATGTCCGGTGAATAAGATCCACAATTTCAGTCGCTGCAAATTGAAACTTGCACTCCTAAATTGATCGTCAAGACAATGATTAAACAAGAAGGGAACTTTGAACTTACCTCATTAACATTTGTGGGCCATGTAAACCTGTCCTTGGCCAATAGCCAGGCTACCATTTTCTGGATCTCTGTAGGTGACTTTGTTTGAAATCCGTAAATAGAGTCGATTGAGGTCTTGCAGTGGTATACCATCGCTGCACGGCAGCAAGTAATCTTTGCGAAAGCCTGATGCACAACGTCAACAATGAAAACAATTGTTGAGATGATTCATTTACCACTGAAATGTAGGCACATGGAGGGTCTGAGTTTCTCTGAGCTGGATCAATCCTGGCGATTTTCTCATACCACCAACTACGAATCTGGACGGTCTTCACTGCATTTGTGGCAAAGGGATTCACAATCATCGCATAATTGATAGCTATAGGCTTCACATGTGAGATGACCATCGCCAGAAGGCCTGAAAGGGTTGTCGGGGTGTTGTATTTTGCGCCAACAATGAGGCCTTTCACGTCGTCAACAAAGGGCTCAAATCGCCACAAATTTCCAGCTTTCGATGCAACCAATTGCTCACCGGCTGTGTTTGAATCCTTCCTCTAGTAAATATATACATCAGCGGGCAGATTCAATCATTCAAATGCTTAATCAGATACCTTCTTGGATGCCAGCGGCACAGGCTCGCATTCATCCTCATCCTCCAAGATATTATAGACCTCCCGACATTCAGCATGTAGAGGTTCTGCCAATGTAGGAGTTAATTGAGTTGCCAAGACTCGTTTTCCAAGTGTTGATGTGAAGGAATATTTTGATGCCCGCTTGCCCATTGCTCTGCTGGATGGTCACCGAAGAGGCTCGTCGTCGGATTCTGAATAGCCATCTCCACGATCATTGTTATTGTCGGGTAGCCTGCTGAGATCATCATCGAGATCCTTATCGTGGATATATCATCTGCTTCTCCCGGTGCCGGAAGAAAGAGGAGGAGGATGAGAAGTGCAGTCCCTGCTTGTCATGATTTAAAATTGTGGCGAGTGATAAGTACGAAAAAATTAAAGGAATGACTAAAGGAAATGTGAATGAAGGTATAGTAAATGAATACAAGCGTTGGGTAAAGGAAAGAAAGCATTCATATGATTTGAAGCATCGTCGTGATGTGTCTTTTTATCCTGTCGACAATTCAAGGATCTTGGCCTGTCCTGCCACCTACACTTTCAACTCCTTGGATGGACGAGAACTCGAAATAAGAATGGCAGGTGAGAAGCATGCCACAGGGTTGTTGATTGGCTTCCTTTGATGAAAATCGTTATTGCAACGAGCTAAAAAGCGTTTCATGTTTCACTAATCATTTGGGCTAACTTATGCTGGGTAAAGACACCGAACTACCAATCACATAATAGCCATACACTGAGTTCTATTGCTGCCACTATGCCTTTCCCAAAAACAAACGTCTTAATGATTAATCCCAACATCGTGAACTCTCAACACAGCCCTTCATGCATGAATATGAATGATGCAATAATAAAATAAACAAAACACCAAAAACAGACTGAAAACAGACCCAAAAAACTCGAAATTATGACCCATCTATCCACCCTCCAAAGTGCCAGAAAAATACCCACACACAACGCAAATCCTTGAACAACCAAACTGCCAGTGCATTCCATCCTCACAACGACTAATTTGCAGCTGGGCAGCTGCTTGTACACATCGTATTGGCCAACAAGCCTGCAACCGCAGAATTCACAATGTGATTGTGCATGCACAGCCAAGCCACATCCTCATCAGCAACAAGGCTTTGCTCGTAATCGGCAAAGAGACCAAGAGCACGGTTTCGGATGACTTCAAGTTATCGTGGCTGTCAGATAATCATCTTTTGAAGCTTCCGTTTGAACTTTTGGAAGCCTGTTTTCGCAGTCGGGAAGCTTCTTGGATTTGGATGCCACATCTCAGCATCATCATCCAATTCCTCCCTGATATTGTCGTGCATATCCTTCGCTGGAGGCAGGAGGATGTCATTGAGAGGATGGTAGCTACGGCCACCAAACATAGGCCTCTGGGTACCAGCTGTGCCATCAGCTGGTTGGCTACAATGAATGACACAAAAAAGCGTTGGGTTGTTCAATTTCATCGCCACCTTTACCCATCCGGCAGCAGTAGTGTCATTGAAGATTGGGGTAACATGACGGGCGTACGGACCACCATCTGCATTAGGCTTCTCCCGGCGGCCTCAATGCTCTCGGATTCGCGTGCTTGGGCCTCGCAGACTGGGGGTTGCAGCATTGATGATCGACCAAATGCTCCTATTGAGGATTGATGTGACTATCGGAAGTATCAATTCATCATCCCCAGGCCAGTGCCAAGAGAATAGATGAGTGGTGTTTCCACCCACCCTCTTCCCAGCAATGTCGGGATCCACATAGGTGATGGTAAAGCTAAATGGCTCGACAAGGAAATCAGATGAGGAGTCGCAATGCACCGTTATAGGCGAAGACATGTGACCTGTGGTTTCTTCCTCGTCATCTTCTGGATCTACACATCATCAGAAAGAGCAAAAGAAGGATCAGGGCAATGAAATACATACCGATGTGCACAAGTTTCCTCTTCTTAGTCAGGGTTTCATCAACCCTATTCGTCCTTTGGCAAAGGCCAATCTCCATGAACTCGTCCAGTGTGGGCTTGAATTTCTGACCATTGAGGTTAGTCTTGTCTGCCATGTACCATTTCCGATGCGGCCACTTTGACGCCAGATCACTGATTCGAGTGACCGAACGATCGAATAGGAGATGCCATTGCTTGGGGCCGGCGCCTTGCTTGTTGATGATGCTCATGGACTGCGCAATCTCCCAGATGCGCTCCCTCACTTTAATATCTATCTGTTGCGTTGTCAAGCCACCCTTATCCTGCCAAATCCCCATGGTTTCTGCTGCCCTTTGGCTGACTCCAACACTGGTGTTCTTGGCCCAGATGCGGACTTGTAGAGTCGGCATCTGGATTGTATTAGCATCTATGACGACTGATTTCGGCAACCAGAAGGCATCACATTATATTTTATATTCTCAATGGTGGTTAATGATTGAGTGGTGGATATCGAATGCTTGTTACTCTAAACAAGCATCGGGAGTGTTGAATATATGGTCAAGGCTGATGGGTCATGGTAGCAGAGGTGAGGAGGGTGTGTTGAAGGTTCTGGAGATTGTAAGTAAAGTGGGCAGGCAAGGCGAATATATATATGGGCTTGGAGGGTTTTCTTGATCCAGCGACATCATCTTGGCTGCAATTCAGTTAGAAAACAATTTGCTTAGCATCATCTAAGCGCCCTGATTTGTCAACTGAATGCTTAAGTTCATTACAGAGACAACTAAAAGCATGCTCTGTAGTCATATTTCACTCGTTTGTCCTTGCTCTAGTTCTTGTACTCTACGATGATGTCGCTGGGTCGGTATCTAAGGACAATGCACGGTTCATGTAAGGTACAAACTTAACAAAAAGTGACAACTATAAATCATGCGATGGGCATAGGAGGGTCTTGTGAGGGTGCAAAACAATTGCTGTGACGAGCTGAATACAGATGCGGTATGCTTTTCAAGATCCCAGGGATGTTGAAATTGAGAGAGCGATTAAACACTATGCAATCGTGTGAAGGAGGATGAGAGATATCTTATGAGAGTGGTAGGACCCCTTTTTGGAAAAAGTAAATCGAGGTGTGGCTTTTTCTCAGGACCATCCGGCTTGCAATGGTGTGAGTAGCTAAATAAACATCGAGATGCTTCTTAATGTTGTTGGGACATTTCAATTTGCCAACAAAGGATGGATCTTTGTCAACAGTGTCTTTACTGCTTGTAGACGTACTCCTACATCGGCGCTTATATCACTCACCTCTGTCGCAACCACAAAGAAAGGATAGTATACATATCAGCCGAACAACTGCCAGATGATGGTTCTTGGATTGAGCACGATAGTATTCTACTTCCATCCATTCGAGAACCACATCGCGACCCTTTTCTTCACTCTTCTGACGATGATTCCAGAGATACAGAAGCCGACAACGACAATGCATGTATCGACCCAGAGCAACCTCCAGTTTGGACACGTATTTATGGTACTCCACACATGGACAACTGTCTAGCCGGCAAGCCTATTAGAAACAAGTATTTCGATATCTTCTATGATGATATTGATCTATGGTCGCCGTTTCCTTGCAAGGAGGAGTCTGGATTGGTGCACTGGTGCGTCAAGCACAACTTGATCAGAGCGGCTATCAATGAGCTTTTCAGGAACCCTACAATAGCAACCGTCAGCAACTTCACTTTGTCTCACACTTTATTCAAAAGGTTGAACGAAATGTCCTACGCAATGGGCATTGACTCTTGGAAAGCTGGCAAAGTCTGTTTCAATGGTTTGGCCGATCCAAACAACCTTCGCAACGATGATTACACATGTTTTGTCTACCGCAATCCTCTTGAATACATTGAGTTTCTCATGCAACTACCTGCATTCAGGGAACATATGTCGTATGCTCCAGCAAAGGTATTCTATGATGCTGAGGAACGTATCTACTCAGAGGTGAAATCAAGCGACTGGTGGCGGAATGAACAGATATGTTAGTTGAACTTTGTCATACCTGCGATGATTTTGACCACTTCAATAGCTATGGCAGCCGGGCAGCCCTTGGGGCTACGATTGTCCCTTTATTCGGCAGTTCAGACCAGACACATCTTACAAACTATTCAGGCGACAAGCAGGAATGGCCAGTATATTTGAGTCTCGGAAACGTTGACCCGGTGAATAAATCAAAGCCTTCGAATCCTGTAAGCATCCTTGTTTCCCTTTTTGCTGTTCCCCCGAAATATCACTTTAAAGGACATGGAAAACGAACTGCCCCGAAGGAACGACAAATCCACAATTGAGAGGTGTTAAGGAAGGTCTTCGTGCTCATTGTTCTTCCTCTTGATGCGCTCTTCAACACTGGAAAGCTTATGCTTAGTGCAGACCGTCGGATGCGGCAATGGCATCCTGTCATCTGTGCATGGATGGCTGAATACTTCGGGAACATTCGCTTGCAGTGAATCAAGCCGCCACATTGACCCATGTGCGAAGCACCGAAATCATCATTTGGAGAAGTGAATTCATTGTCATGGCAATTGAGAGACTATTGGCTATACTTCCACAAGATGATACTCGCGACTAAGGGAGATGCGATGGGAAGACAGACAATATTTGGAAGATCGAGCGATTGGAACATCAGAAGGCATCCTATGGAATATGAAATGCATCTCTGACAACTATTATCGTACCTAATATTCTTCATACCATCTATCTCGGTATGCTTAGGCATTTGATGGACTGGGTAACATCTTTCCTCCAACAACATTCCAGGATCGACAAATTCAACCAGCTCTGCGCAATGATGCCTCCATATCCTGGCTTCGCTCGATTCAACAGACCATATAGCCAGGTGATGCAACGTAGTGGTAAGGTGATGAAAGCACTTGGGCGCATGATTGTTCCAGTTTTCACGGCGACTCTTTTAAACCCTTCAGTGAGCGAAAGGATTCCCTTCACAGAAGCCCTGTTGTGCGTCAAGAACTTTGTGTAATTTCACTTTATGGCACAGTATTGGTACCATACTGAAGCCACAATCGAGTACATGGAGAAGTATCTGGAGGACTTTCATCATCAGAAGGATATTTTCAGTCCATTCTGTGCCAGTAAATCTACAAAGAAGGTCTCGGAAGCCTAGAAAATAAGGCTTTCATTGGACCCACAGGAGGAATGGGAGAGTCACCCCGCTTGCAACAATCTCTCTGCGGCTGCAAAGCGTCATCGTGTTGATGCAGATAAAACACAGATTCAGTCAGAAATTGCACAACATCTTGTTGACAAATCGGATTTCAACTTTGTGAAAATGCATCTCCTGAACCACTTCTCTGAACATATCCACCAGCCTGGCAACCTCTTAAATATAACCTCTGAACTCCCAGAAAAAGCGATAATGGATCTTAAACAAGTGAGCTGACAAGCGAATCGTCATGAGGCAGCCTTCCAGATTTTGCGAAGAAAAGCCCAAAAGGAGGTGTTTCAGTATCGAGAGCTGTATGCAAACCCTGCAAAACACCATCCCAATGATGATATGCCTTTAACCAAAGCGCCTATCAAGCGAATGATGAAAAACCTGCGACCAGAAGTCAAGACCCTTGATGACTTGGCCGAGTGGTGTGCAATGCCAAAAGGTGAGCTACAGAATCACATTGCTTGGTGTTTCAAGAGATTTGCCATCTTGACAGACTACGTGGATCACAATCAATATTTCAATTGTCTCCCCGATGCAAAATACATTTGGTACAACCCAGTAGCAATTCTGGTAACGTCTTTTTAATGCGACGAGCAAGCAGTTTGTAACACCAAGAGATTCACCCCAGGTACTGATCAATAAAAGCCCCTAATGAGTTCCGGACTGATAAAGAAGAAGATGAATAAGGCTTCACTCTGAATGCATATAAAGATTAACACCCAAAGAATATGAGGTGACTGTTCCGATCTCTGATGCCGATGGAAAGTATCGAATAAAGAGTATCGTCTGAAGATATCAAATGCTGATGTGCACGACTTCAGGAGAGCCTGAAGGAAGTATGTTCTGAACCATCACACTATTGCAATGACTCTCAGACTGCTATCAGATGCTAAAGTATCATCCTAGCAACTGGCACTTATACCCGAGGACCGTCTGTCCACGACTGCAACGACTCTAAGCATCGACTTGTCTATGAGAAATAGCAAAGTAGTTTCGCCTCAGCAGAAGGAGTAGTGCCAACTCAAGAGTATCCTGGCAGAAGTATTCGCTGAATCACCACGCTATCCGGCTGATCTTCGGACTTCCTTCAGACTCAAAATGATTGTCTTGCTCTGTTCCCGATCAATGACTTGCTTTAACGGAGGTACTTAGAATAAGCAAGTATAACAAGGTGATAGATGTATCTGTGATATAGAACTGAATAATGAACATACAACTGTTGACTTCAAAGGAGAAGTATCCTTGTTGACTTCGACACAGAACTAATAGATAATACACGGGAATGAAGTTAAGGCTTAACCACCAGGTCGAGAAGGTCAATAGGTATCCATAGATAGAACTTGTTGTAGATGATGTTAGCGATGTCTTTCCTCCATGTCAGTATCGCTGATTATATATCAGACGATCCACACCGTTAACAATCCTCTGACTGCTAAAGCCTGCTTTGGAGTTCACATACATAACTGCCTCATCATCCTTTGCCTCTACCATTGATGGTTGAGTTCTAACTCCAGGAGTATTAACTACGTCATCAAGGTAATGTGCTCGAATTGCCACACTATTGCAATTGGCGATACCTCGTATGGATACTAGCTTATCTGAAGCCAATTATCAACAAATAGGTTCGTGTCACCAAGAGCCAGTGAGAGTGCCCTCTCATATACTCACCGGGTACATAACGGTTTAACAATCGCGGCAAACGCCAGAACACTTAATTTGACCACGCTTTATTGAAGCCAATTATAGAGTGGTCTGCAACTGAGTAGTTTTGCCATATATTGAACGGAGAGTATCCTGCGCCACTCGGGACTTATGAATCCTAAGTCCTATTCGCTCAGACACAGAGAGTGTGGTCGAACAAAGGGTTGATTCATATAAGTCCATTCGGTCAATAGGCTGGACTCTGATATATCGATCATTGGTTAATAACTTATCTTTCATCTGACCCTGCATATTTCGACATGCCATGATGGTCTGATATTGACAACACCTCATCTCCCTAGGCATGAACCATTGGAACATGAGTAATTAGTCGTTTGGTCGGCGACCAGGAATAAGCTTTCATCAGCAAAAACTAAATCACCTTCATTAAATTTATTTAGTTTATTGTACCCACAAACTCAAAAAAATGAAATCAAGGTTTCCCTGAAATATGGCATTGCTTTACTGTTCCAGAGTGTTCTTTGAGTTGTCACGATGCTGTTTTCAAGTGTCACAACCAGTGTACCCACGCTTGTGAATGTGACAACGAGCACTTGACGAACGGTTCACACCTCCTTTGGCAATATCACAAATCATCTCTCGGCATACTTCTAAGTTGCCCAATTCGATTAGTCCTCGCGATGATGATAGAACTCGCTCCATACGTTTAATGAAGCGGGTAGTTCTTGTTTTTAAAGACCCTCATGGCTTAATTTGACCAATGATAGTTTCCATGCAGAAGTGGTTCACGATATTTAATTTGTTGATATGAGATTGTCAATAGCTTGCAGTTCGTTGCGGGAGGGTTATGCATCATCGCGATTATGATTTCACGCGTTTGAGATCAGACTTCAGTAAACCATCAGTTCTATTACATTTACTACTATTATGATATATCGATGAAAGCTAGAATAAAATAGCACACAAAGGAAATTCTAAATCCGATCACTGACACCATTCCTAACATCCAAGCGACATCGCACCCTCTACAATCATACTTCCATTGACTAATCCCGTATTCTCAACACTGGTCATGTTGGTGATGTCGTTGCTGTTGCTGTTGCTGTTGCTGCAGGGGACGGGCTGGCTGCTGCTGGCAATGGCAGGCAGAACAGCTGAGAATGGCATACTAGCTTCAGTAGGAGCAACAAAGCTGCTGAGACAATTAAAAGAATTGTCGGGCTGCTCTATCTGCTCCTCCGGGATATAATCAAGGAAGTCCTCATCAATGCTGCCCCGAGCATTGTGAGGTTGTGCCATCGCTGGGTCTGTACCAGTTGAGTGGATCCTTCGGCAGATCATGCTGCGGATATTGTGTATCTTTTTGGCTTGAACCTCTGGCGAGGAAAAACGAAAATCCGCATCGAGACGACGCAATACATCTGTGCATGCATTATTAAACGCGTGTCTAATGTTTTTTGTATCGCACTTATGTTGTGCTCCACCTACTGGACCAAACTCTGGCAGGAACCTAAACTCGCCTGTTTTCCAGGCTGACAGACAATGGTGGATGGCCGTTGCGGTGGGGGCAATGAAAGTCAGGTTGATTTTATCAATCAATGATCTATCTTTCATTCCCATTTGTCGTATGCCATAGAAGTATGTCCGGTGAATACGATCCACAATTTCAGTCGCTGCAAATTGAAACTTGCACTCCTAAATTGATCGTCAAGACAATGATTAAACAAGAAGGGAACTTTGAACTTACCTCACGAACGTTTGTGGGGCATGTAAACCTGTCCTTGGCCAATAGCCAGGCTACCATTTTCCGGATCACTGTAGGCGACTGTATTCGCAATCCGTAAATAGAGTCCATTGACGTGTTGCAGCGGTATACCATTGCTGCACGGGAGCAAGTAATCTTTGCGAGAGCCTGATGCACAATGCCAGCAATGGAAACAATTGTTGAGATAATTCATTTACCACTGAAATGTAGGCACATGGAGGGTCTGAGTTTCTCTGGGCTGGATCAATCCTGGCGATTTTCTCATACCACCAACTATGAATCTGGGCGATCTTCACTGCATTTGCGGCAAAGTGATTCACAAACATTGCATAATTGATAGCTATAGGCTTCACACGTGCCATGACCATCGCCGGAACGCCTGAAAGGGTCGTCTGGGTGATGTATTCTGCGCCGACCATGAGGCCCGTCACGTGGTCAACAAAGGGCTCATATCGCCACAGGTTTCCACCTTTCGATGCAACCAATTGCTCACCGGCTTCGTTTGAATCCTTCCTCTAGTTAATATATACATCAGCGGGCGGATTCAATCATTCAAATGCTTAATTGGATACCTGCTTGGATGCCAGCGGCGCAGGCTCGCGTTCATCCTCCTCCTCCGAGACAATATAGACCTCCCGACACTCAGGATGTAGGGGTTGCGCCGACGTAGGAGTTAATTGAGTTGCTGCGACTCGTTTTCCAGGTGTTGACGTGAAGGAATCTTGTGATGGCCGCTTGCCCATTGCTGTCCTGGATGGTTGCCGAGCAGGCTCGTGGTCTGATTCTGAAATGTCATCTCAACAATCATTGTAATTGTCGGGTATCGTGCTGGGATTGACATCGAGATCCTCGTCGTGGATAGATCGTCTGCTTCTCCTGGTGTTGGAAAGAAGAGGAGGAGGAGAAGTGGGGCGCCATCTTGTCATGATTTAAAAAGGCGGCGAGTGATAAGTACGGAAATTTAAAGGAGTGACTAAAGGAAATGTGAATGAATGTAGAGTAAATGAATTAAAGCATTGTGTAAAGGAAAGAAAGTGTTGATATGATTAAAAGCATAGTCGTGATGCGTCTTTTTATTCTGGTGACGATTCAAGGATCCTGGCTTGTCCCGCCACCCACACTTCCAACTTCTTGGATGGACGGGAACTCGGAACTAAGAATGGCAGGTGACAAGCATCCCGCAGCGTTGTTGATTGGCTTCCTTTGACGAAAATTGTTATCGCAACGAGCTAAAAATCATTCGCGTTTGACTGATCATTCGGGCAAACTTCTGCTGGGTAAAGATATCAAACTACGAATACATGATAGCCATACACGGAGTCCTATCGCTGCCACTATGCCATTCCCAAAAATAAATGTCTCAACGATTAATCCCAACATCGTGAACCCTCAACACAGCCCTTCATGCATGAATATGAATGATGTAATAATAAAATAAACAAAACACCAAAAAGGGACCCAAAACCTCACCAAAAAACTCCAAATTATCACCCATCCGTCCACCCTCCAAAGTGCCAGAAAAATACCCACCCACAACGGAAATCATTAAACAACTGTCCAGCCAGTGCATTGCATCCTCCCAATGACTAATTTGCAGCTGGGCAGCTGCTTGTACGCTTCCTATTGGCCGAAGAGCCTGCGGCGGGAGGATTCACCATGTGATGGTCCTCGCGTAGCCAAGCCATATCCTCATCAGCAACAATGCTTTGCTCGTAATCGGCAAAGGGACCAAGAGCACGGTTTCGGATGACATCAAGCTACTGCAGCTGTCTGATAATCCTCTTCGGAAGCTTCTGTTCAAACTTTTGGAAGCCTGATTTCTTCGTCGGGAAGCTTCTTGGATTCGGACGCCGCGTCTCACCATCATCATCCGATTCCTCCCCGATCTTGTCGATTATATCCTCGGCTGGAGGTGGGAGGATGTCATCCAGAGGAAGGTAGGTGCGACCACCACGCATAGGCATCTGGGCACTATCTGTGCTGTCAGCTTGTTGGCTATGATGAACGACGCAAAATAGCGTTGGGTTGCTTAATTTCATCGCTGCCTTTACCCATCCGCCAGCAGTTTTGTTATTAAAGATTGGGGTAACTTACTGGCGTACGGACCACCATCTCCATTAGGCTGCTCTAGGCAGCCCCAAAGCTCTCGGATTTTCAGGCTGAGGTCTGGCAGACCGGCGATTGCAGCATTCACGATTGACAAAATGGTCGTATCGACCATTGATGTAACTATCGGAAGTATCGATTCATCATCCCCAGGCCAGTGCCCTAAGAATTGCTGAGTATTGTTTTCACACACCCTCTTCCCAGTAGTGTCGGGATCCACATAGGCGATGGTAAAGCTGAATGGCTCAACAAGGAAATCGTTCGAGGCGTCGCAACGCACCTTTATCGGCGAAGACCTGTGACCCGAGGTTCCTTCCTCGTCATCTTCTGGATCTACACATCATCAGGAAGAGCAAAAGAAGCTTCGGGGTGATGAAATACATACCAACATGCACGAGTTTCCTCTTTCTAGTCGGGGTTTCTTCGGCCCTATCCCTCCTTCGGCGAAGGCCAACCTCTGCGAACTCGCCCGGTGCTGCCTTGAGTTTCTGACCATTGAGGTTAGTATTCTCTGCCATGTACCATTTCCAAAGTGGCCTATTAGACTCCAGTTCACTGATTCGAGTAACGCAACGATCGGTTAGGAGATCCCATTGCTCGGGGCCGGCGCCTTGCTTGTTGATGATGCTCATGGACTGGGTAATCTCCCAGATGCGCTCCCTCACTTTATTATCTATCCGTTGTGTCGTCAAGCCACCCTTATTTTGCCAAATCCCCATGGTTTCTGCGGCCCATTGGCTGACTCCAACACCGCCGTTCTCGGCCCAGACGCGGACTTGAAGAGTTGGCATCTGGATTGTTTTAGCATCTGCGACGACTGATTTCGGCAACCAGAAGGCATCACATTACATTTCAGGTTCTCAACGGTGGTCAATGATTGAGTGGTGGATACCGAATGCTTGTTACTCTAAAGAAGCGTCGGGAGTGTTGAATATATCGTCAAGGGTGATGCGATGCGGTAGCAGAGGTGAGGAGGGTGTGTCGAAGGTTCTGGAGATTGTAAGTAAGGAGGGCAGGCAAGGCGAATATATATATGGGCTTGGAGGGATTTCTTGATCTGGCGACATCATCTTGGCTGCAATTCAGCAAGGAGGCGATTTGCTGAGCATCATCTAAGTGCCCTGATTCATCGACTGAACACTTAAGTTCATCACAATGACAACTAAAAGCATGCTCTGCAGTCATATCTTACTCGTTTGTCCTTGCTCTAGTTCTTGTACACTGCGATGACGTCGCTGAGTCGGTATCTAAGGAGAATGCACGTTTCATGTAAGGTATGAACTTAACATAAAGTGACAACCATAAATCAGGCAATGGGCGTAGGAGGGTCTTGTGAGGGTGCAAAACAATCGCCGTGACGAGCTGAATGCAGATGCGGTATGCTCTTCGAGATCCCAGGGATGTTGAAATTGAGAGAGTGAGTAAACACTTTGCAAACGTGTGAAGGAGGATGAAAGAAATCCTACGAGAGTGGTAGGACCACTTGTTGGAAAAAGTAAATCGCGGTGTGGCTTTTTCCGAGGACAGCCAGCTTGTAATGGTGTGAGGAGGTGAAAGACCGTCGAGACGCTTCTTAACAGTGTTGCGACAGTTCATTTTGTGACTGAAAGATGGATCTTCGTTAAATGTGTCTGTACTGCTCGAAGAAGTACTCCTACATCGGTGTTTACATCACTCACCTACGTCGCGACCACAAAGAGAGGATAGTATACGTATCAGCCGAACAACTACGAGATAATGATTTTGCGATCGAGCACGATAGTATTCTACTTCCATTTGTTCTTGAACTGCATCACGACCTTTTTGTTCACCCTTCCGACGATCATTCCAGCGATACAGAAGCCGACGGCAAGAATGCGTGTATCGATCCAGAGCAACCTCCAGTTCGGACACGTATTTGTGGTACTCCACACTTCCACAACTGTCTAGCCGGCAAGCCTACTTGTAATGAGTATTTCGATATCTTCGACGATGAAATTGATCTATGGTCACCGCTTTCCCACGAAGAGGAGTATCTATTAGCACACTGGTGCGTCAAGCACAACTTGAGCAGAGCTGCTATTAACGAGCTTTTCAGGAACCCTACGATGACAACCATCAGCAACGTCACTTTGTCCCACACTTCATTCAAAAGGTTGCACGAAATGTCCTACGCAATGGGCATCGACTCTTGGAAATCCGGCAAAGTGGGTTACAATCGTTTGGCCGATCCAAACAACCTTCGCGATGATGATTACACACGTTTCTTCTGCCGCGATCCTGTTGAATGCATTGAGTTCTTCATGCAACAGCCTGCGTTCAGGGAACATATGTCGTATGCTCCAACAAAGGAATTCAATGATGCTGAGCAAGGTATCTACTCAGAGGTGAAATCAAGCGACTGGTGGTGGAATGAACAGGTACGTTAGTTGAATTTCATCATACCTACAATGATTTTGTCCACTTCATCAGCTACGGCAGCCGCTTGGAGCTATGATTGTCCCTTTATTCGGCAGTTCAGACCAGACACATCTTACAAACTATTCGGGCGACAAGAAGGAATGGCCAGTATATTTGAGTCCCGGAAACATCGACTCGACGATTAGATCAAAGCCTTCAAATCTTGCAAGCATCCTTGTTGCCCTACTTCCCATTCCTCCGAAATATCACTTTAAAGGACATGGAAAAACAACTGCCGTGAAGGAACAACAAATCCACAATCCAGAGGTTTTGAGGAAGGTCTATGAGGTTCTTTTTCGACCTCTCGATGCGCTTTTCAACACTGGAAAGCTTATGCTTTGTGTGGACGGTCGGATGCGGCAATGTTATCCTGTCATCTGTGCATGGACGGCTGACTACTTCGAAAACATTCACTTGCATTCAATCAAGCAGCCCAATTGCCCTGTGTGCGAAGCACCGAAATTGTCGTTTGGAGAATGGAATTCATCGTCGTGGCAATTGAGAGACTATCGGCTATACTTCCAAACAATGATACTTGCGACTCAGGGAGATGAGACTGAGAGACGGGAAGCAAGACAACATCTGGAAGATCGAGCGGTTGGATCCTCAGAAGGCATCTTCTGGAATATGAAATGCCTCTCTCCGACGACTATAATCGTACCCGATATTCCTCATACCATCTATCTCGCTATGCTTAAGCATTCGATGGACCGGGAAACGTCCTTCCTCGAACAACATTCCAGGATCGACAAATTCAACCAGCTCTGGGAGATGATGCCTACATATCCTGGCTTCGCTCGATTCAACAAGCCATCTGGCCAGGTGATGGAATGGAGTGGTAAGGAGATGAAAGCACTCGGGCGTGAGATTGTTTCAGTTTTCGCGGCCACTCATTTAAACCCTTCGGCAAGCCAAAGGATTCCCTTCACAGAAGCCCTGTTGTGCGTCAAGAACTTAGTGTATTTTCACCTTATGGCACAGTACCGGTACCATACTGAGGCCACGATCGAGTACATCGTGAATTCTCTGGATGAGTTTCATTGTCACAAGGATGTTTTCAGTCGATTCCGCGCCAGTAAATCTACAATGAAGGTATCGGAAGCCTTGAAAATGCAGCTTACATTGGACAAACAGGAGGAACGGGAGAGTCACCCCGCTTGGAACAATCTTTCTGCGGCAGCAAAGCGTCGTCACGTTGATGAAGATACAATGCAGATTGAGTCAGAAATTGCACAACATCTTGTTGACAAATCAGATTTCAACTTTGTGAAAATGCATCTCCTGAACCACTTCTCTGACCATATCCACCAGCTTGGCAACCTCTTAAATGTAAGCTCTGAACTCCCAGAGAAAGCGATGATGGATCTTAAACAAGTGTACTGACAATCGAAATGTCATGAGGTCCCCTTCCAGATTTTAGGAACAAAAGCCCGAAAGGAGGTGTTTCAGTCTCAAGAGCTGAATGCAAACGCTGCAAAACAACGTCGCGACAATGATATGCCTCCAACCAAAGCGCCTATCAAGCGAATGATGATAAACCCGTGACCAGAAATCAAGACCCTTGATGACTTGGCCGAGTCGTGTGCAATGCCAAAAGGGGAGCTAAAGAATCACCTTGCTTGGTGTTTCAAGAGATTTGCCGACTTCACAGACTACGTCGATCATGATCAGTATTTCAGTAGTCTCAACGATGCAAATTCATTCGGTACAACGCAGTAGCAATTCCAGTGGCATCTTCTCAAAGTGATGAGGAAGCAGTTCATATGGTTCTTTGCTCTGGGTCCACATGGTGGAGAAAGCATAAGCCACCAAGAAATGATACAGCGCTTCACTGGATGGGGACGAGTCCAGATAGCCACTTTAAGTCGACAGCGGGACGCATTCCCCCACGGTTGAAGTGTCTTTTCGTCGTTGAGGATGCTGAATCGAGCGTTGAAGGGCTTCTTGCCTTGGTTCAGACGTTTGCAACAGGGCAGATACGTCAGACTGCTGGTATGGTGATTGTCGAGGAGATGCATCAACCTCCAATGCAACCCTTGAACGATGAAAGCTACCATCGTAAGCCTCTTTTCGGAGTCGGAACCACTTATATCTTCCTTATAAGCGCGATCCAAGGAGCTGTACACCTTCTTCTGCTGACGCCGCAGCCAGATAGCTCGCGGTGGTACTTGAGCAACAAGATTGACTTGAATGCTTTCAATTTGTTTTACATGTAGATGATTCGACTCGATGCTTGAAGTAATCATTGCAGTGATATATAGAAATCTGATGTGTTTCCTCTGGGTGTCTTAATTTTTGTAATGGGAGTTGTGCAAGCTTGTGTATAATCGATGTCTCAAGGGATTAAATAGTTAAGATTATTCTTGAAATCAATGGAACAGTTCAAAAAACTGTCGAAATGATTAAAATCTAGATGACCAACGTGAAAGAAACAAGAGCAATAAATTAGCTTAAATGGCTAAACACATTTTGAGATGTCGCGACAACATGATCACATCAATGAACGCTTTGAAACCTGGTGGAAGATTGCAAATAAGTCGCTCGGATTATTGGTGGAGAATGTGGAGAAGGATCGGTGTGTGGGGTCCATTTTCGGAAACCAATTTCACTTTTTGCTGATGTTCCTGCTGATCAGGACTAACCATTGAGAATAGAGAAGTTGTGACCAGTACTGATCCAAAGATGATACAAATCTTTTTTGCGCTTAGCTTGACTGTTGTCGTGGATCAGTTGATACTAAGGTCGGGTAATGGAGGTAAGACTAATAGGTGACTAATCCGGAACGTAGATTGAATAGGGAAATCTGAGTGATAATTAGTGATTTCGGATCAAGTATTCATATTTGGATTATCGAGTGATCCTGTATGATCCTGGAAATATACCTGTAACACCAAAGGTGTAATACAGTTCATATGGTTCGTTGCACTGGGTCCACAAGGTGGAGAATGCATAAGCCACCAAGAAATGATACAGTGCTTCTCTAAATGGGGACGAGTCTGGATAGCCACTTTACGTCGACTGCTGGACGCATTCCCGCACTGTTGTAGTGTCCTCTCGTTATCAATGATGGTTAATCGAGTGTTACAGCGCTTCTTGCCTTGGTCCAGACGTTTGCTACAGGGCCGATACGTCAGACTGCTGGTATGGTGATTGTTGAGGAGAGGCAACAGCCTCCAATGCAATCCTTGCGAGATGGAAGCAACTGTTGTAAGACTCTTTTCGGCGTAGGAATCACTTATAATGTCCCTATAAGCGCCATCCAATGAGCTGTACACTTTCTTCTACTGATAGCACAGCCAGATAGCTTGCGATTGTACCTGAGCAATACGATTGACTTGAATGCTTTCAATATGTTTTACATGTAGATTATTCGACTCGATGCTTGAAGTAATCGTTGCAGTGATATATAGAAATCTGATGAATATTTACTCTAGATGTCTTAATTTTTGTAATGGGAGTTGTGCAAGCTTGTGTATAATCGATGTCTCAAGGGATTAAATAGTTAAGAAAATTCTTGATATCAATGGAACAGTTCAAAAAAACTGT
>Ga0307512_10002891_pt1 | contig 20842 bp, 18 predicted proteins | sample 14_EM_MG_FD_200267 | JGI IMG/M metagenome (GOLD analysis project Ga0307512, IMG submission 200267) | Populus trichocarpa ectomycorrhiza microbial communities from riparian zone in the Pacific Northwest, United States - 14_EM | ecosystem: Host-associated > Plants > Roots > Unclassified | place... | reverse complement strand
TAGGCTAGGTTCGGTGAAGCCGCAGTCTAAATCGAGCATACCAAGTGGTGAGCCAGCTGCAGAGCCCGATTCTTCAATGTTGCTGAAAGCGAAGCCAGATGAACCAGTAAGCTTTTACCTCTGCATATAGCCTCCAGCTAATTACCATATAGATATCGGATTCCGACGAAGAGATGGTGACGGCTCCAGCGTCTGCGGAAGAATAGTGGTGCAAACTGTACTTTTTGACATCTGATGGCAGTGAAAAGCAAGTTGTTTACCAATTTTACTACGTGTCAGCTTTGGCTAGATTTCAGTGACCAAATTGTGAGACATGATGATTCATCTGTGCATGTGGAAGGGTCGAACTCACCATGTGAAAGTTCTAAAATCCAAATCAGGTTGTAAGACGGCCATCACGTTCAGTTTTATTCCGCAAGTGACTGTTACGTGACAAAGCAAAAGCAATATTGGTGAAGAAATGTGCTAACAAAATTTAAGTGAGTGATGTCATACGTGTCATAGGAAGAGCGGTCAGTGCGCATGACGAATCGATCTGAATGACAGCCGTCATGCCATATTCATTCATGTATCCAAATGCATAACTCTCCGCACAGACCTGGTGCACATGGTTGAGAAATTTGAAATTGCTTGTGGTACGTCATGGAAATTGAGGAGAAGGAGCTGGATAAGGAATAGTGAGGAAGTCGAGCTATATTTACCAAAAACTCGTGAAATGATTCACATGCCGTCAATTGCCGGCCAAAGGCACAGGAATGTGATAGAATCACGTCATTTCTCACTCAGATAGCGTTCATAGCAGTTGATCAAAAATTGAGAGGTGACGAAACTCCTGGATGCAAACAATAATAGATACAAACGCGATAATGGATGGCATAACTGTGTATTTGATCCGTTGGATACAATTATTCACTGTACAAACGCTGTTTCGATAGAATTAATTTGAGCGTCAACGGAACATCAACGATTTTTGGCATTGCGTCATGAAACATGCAGTAGGCTGTGTGGTAACAGTACGTCATAATCAAACTATCGGCCGCCTTTTTATTGAACAATGGTGACGGCAACATTTCTACTATGTCCTGAAAATAAGCGTCAACAGAGCGTCAACAACTTTTGGCCTTGCATCTTGGAAAATGCATGGGGTGGGCGGCGATGTTACCCCATAATCGCGGTATCGGCCGCCTTTCTTGGCAAAAACTCTTGCCACAACACCGCTACTATGTCCTAAAAATGAGTGTCAACGGAGCATCAATGACTTTTGGCGTTGGATCATGGAAAATCCTAGGGCTGTGCGGCAGCATGAAGCAATAATTACATTATCGGCTGCGTTTCTAGGCAAAAACAGTTGCAACTACATCGCTTCTATGTCCTGAAAATCAGCGTCAATGCAGCGTCAATGAGTTTTGGCCATGCATCTCGGACAATCCGAGGGCAGTCCGGCGATATCAACACATAATCGAAATATTGGCCGTCTTTCGAGGCAAACATGCTATTGATGGCATCGTCACTACGCCCTAAAATTGAGCCTCAACGGAGCGTCAACGATTTGAGGCCTTCCATCTTGGAACATCTTGAGGATATGCGTCTTCAATGATCTGTAATCGTACTACCGGCATCCTTTCTAGGCAAATATGCTTCTGACAAGATCGTAACCATGTCCCAAAGTGAGCGTCAACGGAGCATCAACGATTGTTGCGCTGGCATCCTGGATAATCTAACCGGAATAGAACGCAGATAAACCACAATTAACCTATGGGCAGCGTTTATTGGCAAAAATGCAAGTATCGATATCGTGTCCGCCTCCTACAATCGTGCACCCCCGGTGTGTCAAGGCTCTGAACGCTACAGAGCAAAAACCTGCAGTATGCTGTTCCTAAATGGAGATTTACGCGGTCAGTCGTTGCAATCTGTCCTTGTATTCAACATAACCAATATGCATGCAATGTCTGACTGATCTGATTATGTTCCTTGTAGCTGTAGAGTCAATGTTCAAGAACCCGCAATCTGCTTTACTGTATCGTTATTTTCAGCAGTCTCTCGAGTCGGATATCCCAGCTTTCGAATTTGTACCGCCATGTCGGATACACAATCTTTGAACACCTCATTGCTACAGGTTATGATCTCTTCCAAAAATGAACGTGTCTTTATTCGTGATATGAGCGACCTTACTATACAAATCATCTTCGACGCTTGGTGGGCTTCAATGAATTTAGGCTCGAAGCAGCCTATTGCGTGGAAGAATTCTGGACATGTGCCTTCGGGGCGATTCTATTTGCACTGTGGAATTGAGGAGACCGGCAGCCCTGGCATCATATGTATCGTTTGTCATCAAGTTCTTCGCCATCCATCAGACCATGGGACCCGCTCAATGGGGAAACACTTGCTGGCAAAGGCTCACATCGCTAAGTTAAACGAATTAACCGAGTTAGAGGTCACTGAATTGACCAGCTCGACACTGGATGAAACAGCTTTGGCAATACTGAAGAGGCAACGAAGTCGTGGAATCACAATAGTAAGTTTGCAGAGGAAAACCATGTTTGATATCCAGTATAATCCATATTGACCGAAATGACAGACAAAACGTTCCAAACTGGCAGATAAGGACTTTGAAACCTCTGAATTTCACCAAGACAGGTGGAATCGCTACCTCATGTTAGGATTTGTTTCGGCACATATGTCATGGAACGCTATATCAAATCTTGAGCTCCGACGGTCACATAAGGCATTACTCGATGACCTTGTTCTTCCGCCTGCTACGTCCCTTAGTAACATTTGCCGGAGGGAATATGCACTTACTGTGGATGCAATTAAGAAGCAATTGCCACTACGAAATGAAGTTAGTTTGGCTTTGGACGGATGGACATCAACGAACAAACTAGCGATAACATCAGTCATTGCTTACTATATGGATCGAAATTGGGCATTGCGTGAAGTTCAACTCGCTTTCAATGAGGTTAATCGCCTGTTCGGTTCCCGTTTTGAAAGCTAATTAAGGATGACAGGTTAAGGCCCAACATACTGGAGCAAGGCTGGCCGTACATTTGAAGGATGTGCTTGATCGTTTTGAGCTTACCGACGGCCGTTCGCTTGGTATTACGACTGATAATGCTTCCTCAAACTACTCGATGACACGCGAGCTGCAATCAACACTTGAGGCCTCTGGAATCGAGTGGCCTGCATTGAGGAACCATATACCGCGCATGGCGCACATCATACAGCTGGCTTTAGGTGCATTCATGAGCAGTCTCGGTGTATAAGTCCGCACCAAGTCTTGGGAAGCCCATGAGCGCAATCAGCATTTTGGGGAGAATGAAAGCGTAGACATTGGAAAGAGTCAAAAACTTCGAAAAGAGGGCAATGCTAGAATCAATAAGGTGTCGGCCATGAGACCAGGTTTAGCGAAGATAATTGAGACAGTACGTATTTCATGGTATTTTGAAAGTCCTGAAGCTGACCTTCATAAAGCAGAGAATGCTTGCTGTATTAATTACACCAACACCTGGTGGCCGAAACGAGTTTATTGACTGTCAGTAAGCCAAAGTCCGCATTGCTGTACTTCCGATTATGTGTGTGAAGACATGTTGGAACTCGACTGTGGAGTTGCTGGAGCGCCTACCGCTTACGGGAATTCACTCGCAAATGGCGTCAGAACCCAAAATACGCTGAATATCGGCCACTATTCACAACTCAGGATGAATGGACGATTGTGAAGTATGTCATGGAAGTATTGCGGCCATTTTGATATTGGACCCTTTGGATGTGAAAGTGGCATACAGTCACATTGAATCATGTTATTACTGTGTACAATGACATGTTCGATCACATGGATGGCGTGATGCGAGCTTTGGCCAAGAAGAAGACTGCATGGAAGGAAGACTTGTTCTTCGCTGTGAAGTCAGGTCGACAGAAACTCTCCAAATACTACGCCGAAGTGACTCCAGCGACCGGCATGCTTCTGATTTCCCCGCGCGTCCTTGATCTATTCAGGAAGTTGCGATCCTTTAGAAAGTGGGACAAATGAATGGATATTAATCCTGAAGATGAGACATCCTACACTACATAATACCAAGAGGCCTTTCTGAAGTATGTGGAGAATGAATACTGTGCCAAACATTGACGTGTGCCGGGCAATCAACTCGAAACAGTACCGACCAGCAATCTGGTCTCCTCTGCGACGGCTTCAGGGTCCTATCAATCATCCTTTAATCCATCTGATTTGTCCAGCAATGATGAGAAATACTTAACGCCTAACAATGTGGCTGAGATGACACCCGGACAAAGTGATCGCGCAGCCCGCTTATCGACCGCCGCCAGGCTCTATTTGAATTCGCCTCCTGAAGCACCAAAGAACTGGGGGCAAATCAATCCAAATCTCAATGATTACCACTCCGACCCAATGGAGATTAGCTGTACATTTTGGATACCGGACATAACTGACTGGTGGCGACAACAGGAGGAAACGCACTCAAAGTACGCTGATCTCTCCAATGTGGCACGCGACAGAGTCTCAATCATACCACATGGTGTCGGAGTGGAGGCCAGTTTTTCCTTTGGCCGAGATGTTATCGGCTGGAGGCAGTCAAAAATCCTACGCGAGATCTTTTGCGAAAAAGTTGTTGTAAGGCAGTTTGCTCGAGCCAATCATGGGATTTTGGCAGGCACTAACCCCGAATTGGATACCATGAACTCAGAAAACGACTCGGAAATGAAGAAACAGGCGGAGGAGAGAAAATTGCACAGAATGGCCAAGGTTCTCGACTTTTTGGAGATGTGGCAGGGCAGCCAAAACCTAAGTGCTACACAGAAGGAATCCCGCGCTGGAAACAAGCAGATGACCACTGTAGGATACATTTCGGACACGGAAGAGATCGTCAAATCATCCTGGTCACTCTTCCAACATGACGGCGCGGCCGCATTTAATTTGTCAGAAAGATCACCTTTGCCACCAGCTTTGTCTGCAAAGGACCTCGCTGGAGGACGAACTCAAATCTTGAATGTCCGCAGTATTCAGAGAATCAACCATCATCCAGTTGAAAGCGACATGGATAGCGCACCTGAAAGCATTTCGGACTCTCAAGATTGGCCAAACTGGAATGGCGACTTGTATAATCCAAATGACAGCGAAGAGGATTGCGCTGCGGACGATGACTCAGATATAGAGCACAACAATTGCATCGAGGATCCGCAATGCCCAGAGCAGCAGGATGTGAGCGCCGCGCCAAATGTGCCCGGATTGGTTCGGCCGACACAGAAGTCAACGTGGCAGGCTGAAAAGGTTTTAATCACGGGCAATGCAGCTGAAACGCGGAGAAATCAAGGAGGGAAGAAAAATTAGGACAGAATGCTTCAATGGTTCACCAGCTTTATGAAGCTTGACCGAGAGTTTCAGTTAGAGATATATTATGTGCGAATGGTACGTAGCTTGTGAATATCTGTTCATAGATTGATGTATAGCAGGCGCAATGAATCTTTTGTCATGATACATCATGTTTAGTTGTGTGACATTGAACAGTGCAAGATAATGACGCCACTCGGCTTTGCCACAGGGTTGAGTCTCAATCAAGCAGAAAGCCGACCGGTACAGTCAAATCAGGATGAAAACAATTCTGGACGGCCGCAGATGATGAATGGACAATACATTAAAATGAGCATCAACGGAGCGTCAACGATTTTTGGTCTTGTAAGTACGGTAATTCACCTATGACTTAGTCGTTGTTATGAATAACGAATGTATTGGCAGCTGTTATTCGCAAAAGAGATAGCAATACGATCACCGCCCCATTCTTAGCATGAGGGTCAACCGAGCATCAACGATTTGTGATCTTGTTAGTACGGAAAGTCACTAGTGACTTCGTCGTTGTTATGCATACCAGATATATTGGCAGCTTCAATTGGCAAAAGAGATAAGAACACGGTCACCGCCCCATTCTTAGCATAAGCGTCCACGGAGCGTCAACGATTTATAGCGTTGCATCTTGAGTACGTTATGTTCCGACTGGTTGCAGCCATCCATTTATGCGATATTGGCAGCTGTTACTGGCAAAAACAACAGCGAAATGCTCCCTGCAGCATCCTGAAAATGAGCGTCAACGGAGCATTAACAGTTGTAGGACATGCATATTGCGTAATCAAGGCATCGTGGGGATTTTCTCGTGCATAACTGTATTATTGACTGCCTTTCTAGGCGAAAATACCATAAATTGAAGGAGAAACACAGATACCATATTAATCGATATTGCAAACTGCTCAACAAACAAAAGCTCATTAATGGTTGCTGAAAATCTGATTTTGATAAGATACTATTAACACACTGCAAATAGAAGAGCCTTATATGAATCTATAGATGGACCCGCTCTGCCACCCGCTGACGACCCGCCCAATTCAGGCGGGTCGGGAGCTTACCATGGAACCGTACCCGAGTGGGCGGTTCGGGTCTATTGACTACCCTGACCGCCAATTTGGCAAAGGTTCGGTTTCGACCCGGACCCGAACCCGAAGTGCCTGTCTGGAACCGTTGCTAACACTAGGGATGAAGATCCGAGCAATGTGATGACAAGTGAATATGAGCAATCAGGGGTTCAACTAGGCCGGATTGGATTGGGATGACCTCATGACCGGGTGATTACATGCCGGATCGGGACTCATACCTGCTGTATTGGAGACGGTATATTGACTCTCACATGGAATTCTCTGAAGTCCCAGTATCTTATGATGATTTCCCCTGTACTGTCACATCTGGCACTTTCTGGTCCTCAATTCTACCCTCACCTAAGAATACGAAGTTGAGTCATCCATCTCTATCTCCCCATGTCATGATCAAGAGTTAACACCAAGACCCGCAAATACTGAGTACAGCATACACCAAGTTCAGCATACACCAAGTACAGCATACACCGAGTACAGCACTCACCGAGTACAGCATACACCGAGTACAGAATACACCAAGTACAGCATACACAGAGTATAGTATACACTGAGAACTTCATACACTACGTAATACATCATCCCTGGATCATCTGTCTCCCACTCCCAGCTAGTCTGTCATCTCACAGCAGACTATGTAGTGCTGAATATTCTTTATTCGTTCATTTAAAAGTACACAAATGAATTGAGTCTCAGCTCTTGTCATGCCTCCCTCCCAAACTACCGCCTCTAGCTTGACCACCTTCTAGTATTTCTCAACTCTCGCTCGATCATGGCCACCCAGTGCGTCTCCAAACTCGCTTGAACAAAACTTGCATGTGTATCTCTCAACTCGCACCATTATGGCATCATAGTTGGCATGATTTCAGCCTCCATGAGGATCTTCACACTCGCTTGATCACGGCCTGGAAGTACATCTCCAAACACACTCAATCACAACCTTGATGTGAATCTCTCAAATCGCATGATTATGGCCTCCATGTTTGTACGATTCCGGCCTCCATGTTTGCATGATTACGGCCTCCAAGTGCCATCCCAAACTGGCTCAATTGTCCCCTCAAAGAACACCTCCAAACTGGTCAGATTACGGCTTTCGAGTGCATCTCGAAGTTCACTCAATCACGGGGTGGTTAACTGGTGGAACTACATCAGCAAAATGTATTTTTGTCACTGGGAGCCTCTGGGAGGATCTGAGAGTTGTCGAACCAGAATCCCAAGGTGGTCAAATTCCAGGGTTGACTGGACTGATGCAGTGGCCTTCAGGTGTACCTAAGAACACTTGGGAGCGCCGGCAACAACCCTGGGAGCACCAACGACCAGCTTGGGAGCATGTTGAATCACTGTAGAGCAGTCCGGGAATGTCAACATCTTCTTTGGGCACTGTGCCGGTGTGCCTGGAAATCATAGCTACTACTTATCATCCAACGATTTTTAAAACTCAGGTATTCAGTTTGTGTTATCATCTAGGTGTTTATGTATCTATCTACATATGGTATATCTGGACTGGCTGGAGGGGGTGGTTGAGGGCCACTCGAGGTGCGCCTGAAGATGACGATCGAGTGTACTCAGAGAAACAGTTGTATGTCGTCATCGTGTGAACTTAGAGTCACTTGGAGGCCGAGATAGAGCTAGTTTGGCCATGCACTTGGAGGCCATGATCATTCGAACCTGTAGGCCATGGTTGATCAATATTGGATATACACTTGCAGGCCAAGCTGGAGTGAACTCAGAGATGCGCTTGGAGAAAGCTATTGAGCGAGTTTGCAGATGCATATGCAGGACGTAATCGAGCAAGTTTGGAAGATACGCTTCAAGTCGTTGATCGAACGAGTTGGGAGATGCACTTCGAGGGCATGATCGTGCAAGATTGGAGGAGTACTTGGAGCCGGACCATGGGAGGCGGTCAAATGGAGACCCGCTGGGCGATGACATTCTAGGCATCAGTGCATTATTTCGCAACAGTGGGATTGTGGACGAGGTATCTGTACCTTTAAGCTCGCATGGGGAGCTGTTCTGAGATCTTGTCGGGAGGTGCACCGGAACCTGAAGAGGGCTGATACTTTAGTCATCAGGTATTTCATTCGCAACAGTGGGAATGTGGACAAGGTTTCTCACCCTTTGGGCTGTCATCGAGAGCAGGTTGGAAATCTTGAAGGGAGGCGTGCTGGAACCTGAAGATACATTCAGCGGTCTACTCGCAATAGTGATAATGCAGGAAAGACTGTGGCTCATGGGTGGATGCTGTACTCACGGTGTATGCTGTACTCGGTGTTTACTCAAGATGATGGCATGAAAGATAGTGATGGTTGACTTAACTTTGTGTTCTGCGATGATGGGAGAGTTGAGGACGAGGAAGAGAGAAGGAGGATGATGATGGGATCACTATCGAGGATATGAGCACATATGAGAAAGCAGGGGTACAAATTGCCTGATTGGGTTCAGAAGACCTCATATCGAAATGCTTACCAGCCAGATCGGGCGCTGTAGCTGCCGGATTGGGAATGGGCAAGTGTCTCGCGCGCGAAATTCTCTCGTATCCCAGTTCCTCAAAGTGATTTCCCCCCATATCCTGTCATCTCTCTTTCCCATCCTCAACTCTACCATCACCTAAGAACAAGAAGTTAAGTCATCCCGCTCTATCTATCCATGCTATGATCATAAGTTAACACTCAGTACAGTTTCCACCGTGTACTGTAGCATCCCATGATCGACTTTCTCCCAGTCGCAGCAAGTCTCATCTCTTATCGATTGGCGGAACTTGTTGTACTCAACTATGTCCATTCCCATGATCTTGAGTTTAACAAATGAATAGTATCTCAGCTACTGTGCACCCCTTTCTCCCGATATACCGCCTCGAGATCCACCACCCTCAATTGAATCTCCACGTTCACTCGATTACGTCCTCCAAGCGCATCTCCAGCCTTTTTTGCTTACAGCTTCCATGTGCATCTGTGAGTTCCGTCAATCACTGGATCCAAGTGTATATCCAAACTCCCTCGAGCATGGCCTCCAAGTTCTTCTACAAACTCGCTCGATCACAGCCTGCAAGTTCGCACGATGAATGCCCTGCAAACTTGTTTGAATACGACCTCCAAGTGCAGCTCCCAGCTCACTCGATCACGGGCTCTAAGTGCATCACCAACCTTGATCTATCACGGCTTCCAAGTGCATCGCTTAGTTCACTCGATCTCGGCTCCCAAGTGCATGTCTCAGTTCCATCGATCTTGGCCTCCTAGTACATCTCTAAGTGCACACGATTGCGGCCTCCCAGTGCATCTCGACGATATCACAATGGGCATCTCCCGGTGTGTCCTGCAGTACTCACAAGAACCCATCTGCAGCAAGATTGGCCGTAAGTATATACATTGAGAGACTTCGATAGATAATGCATGCCATATTATGCTGTAGCAAATCTTGTGACTGTAACAAAGACGAATATGATAGATGAAATGGCTTGTGGTTATGGAACCATAAGAACTGCTGCTGTCAGCATTGGCACCAAGACTCCCGCTGAGCTGTGTAGAGGTCTCAGCAGCTCCAATATTTGGCTATCCTACAAGTCAATTCTTGTAGTATCCTGAATGCACCTCAGTCACAGCAGGTGCTTTTAGGAACACCTGAGAATACTCTCGCAGAGTCCGAGAGCACTTTACTTAGCTCCAGGGACGCCTGGATGCATCTGGATGTACTTGGAAGCACTGGTAAGGTCGACCGGAGTGTCTGATAGGTATGTGTGTTGCTTCTTGACCAGTTTACATCTTGCTGATGTATTTATCAGGCAGCCAATCACCAACACTCGGCCGCACCTTGCATCGTATCCAAAGGGAATGTATTAAAAGGAGTTGTTCTAGCTCGAGAAGAGTAGGAAGAGGGTGAGCTGAGATGAAGAGATATTTGGGCTTGATGAACAGCACAAATTGCATGTAACTGTGAACGGTTGGCAAGAGTGAGTGAGTATCCACCCACATTGCCTGGATCTTCCAAGCTCGGCAAGAGTGCTTGAGACCAGGAGCTGGGAAAGATACAGTGTGTATTTTGTATAATGAGATGACTATCTACCCAGGGTCTCCCAAATATACAATTCCTGTCGCTGAGTCCCTCTCCGGTGTCCCTGTATCTCCTTATGTATATAGTTCGAGAGACTCAGACAAGACATGCCATATTGAGATGTAGCGAAGCTGCTGACTATAACAGAGAACAATATGATTCATGAAATGCGTTGTGGTTATGGAACCCTAAGAACCACTGCTGTGACAATATGGCACCAAGTCTCACACAGACCTGCGCAGAGTTCTCAACAGCTCCAGAATGAGACTATTGTCATAGTCAAATCTTGTAACATCCTGAATGCACCTCCATCACCGCAGGTGCTTTCAGGACGACGTGAGAATGCTCTTGCACAGTCTCAGTGCACTATGCACAGGTACAGAGGAGGCGGGGAGTTTCGCATTATGGCTTCTGGACTGAATGATGTTTTGCTCATGAAGCTCCCCACAACCTTAAATTTTGGTGATGCAGCTGAATCAGAGAATGATGATCTGAGACTTTGTAAAGCTATTTTGTTGTAATATATGTGTATTCTGGCAAGATATATGGAACCTCCCACACTGGAGAAGTAATACATAAAGCTGTTCCTGGAAGGGTTTAACCCTCAAATATGTAAGTAATAAACCGCAAATGGCAATAAGATATCAGTGACAGTGTGGTAAGAATGTCCAGTTCCCACCAGATCAGGTACTGCACATGGCAGAGGGCGGAGTGATGGCTAGTGTAAGCATTTGTTCCAAATTGGTGGTTCGGTTCCGGGTCCAGGCTGGAACAGAACTAGAACCGTTGCAACGGGTTATACCCCATCAAAGAACAGAACAGGACCGAACGCGCAGTTTTTTGGGCAGTTCCACATTTTCGCACAATCAAATCTTTTGCTCCAAGTATTTGAGTTCAGATCATATCACAATATAATCGATACTTAAAAGGTGCAGTTTTAGATGCTCTTTCACCTCCCATTCTCCAATTTGCGATCCGATCACTATTCATTGAGTCGCTTTTGGAATGGCTTAGCTTTCGGCGTTATTTCACAGCAACTCAACCAATTGTGATCGGATCGCATCTTGGAGAATGGGAGGTGAAAGCACATCTAAAAATGCATCTTTGACATATATCATATATTGTGATACGATCTCAACTCAAATACTGAATTGGAGCCAGAGTACTGAGTTCGCAAAAATGAGGCTCTGCAATATGATAAACCCGGCCACAAAACCCGAGGTTTATATCCGGTCCAGGTACTAACCCCACCCAGAGAGAGCGGTTCAGTTTTGTGGACCGGTCTGGAACCGAACCGAACTGTTTATCTGGTCCAAACCTGGCCTTCTGGCAGGTTACCTGGACCCGTTGCTAACACTATTGAATGCCGGTGTAGTGGGATACCGGGATGATCAAAATGGACTTGGGGACTTTGAGAGTTGGGAGATTCACAGGTAATAGTGATGAACAGATCGATATGAAGGATATATTTGGGGGACCTCAGGGTAGATAGATCCCATGTTATTTCATCTCACATCATCCTATCATACAATCAAATACACCATCTATCAGTCTCATCTTGTAATTGCAATCACTCTGTCCAACATTTCCGGGATCCATCCAGTTACCTTGCTTCACTCAGCCTGGTAGCATTATATCTTGTTCCCCTCTTCCAACTCTCCTCACACCTCAACAACTGTTTCTCACGAATTCCAAATGGAATGCTTGGACAGGGACTGTTGACAGTGCATGATATGCTCTCCCTTCGTGATTTGTTCTGTAACCTCAAATGGAGCCCTACACAGGGATTGTGGTTTGGTAATGTGAGTGCAGCATCGTGAGAAATATCACTAGTAGTGATCAAAGGTAAATTTGGAAAGCGGCGACTAGTGGAAGGTCTCTACACTGTGAGCGGATCATAATGCATAAGGAAGTAATGACGTGCCAAGGGATGATAGTTACACTGTCAGATTGGGATGGTTGATGTGCTAAGCTGGGTACATCAATATCAGTAACTAAAAGCACAGTGATCTAATGTAGGGACAAACAGCAATGTACTAGCAAGAGATACATCCAGGAAGAAAGGCCCCGACCTAATACCAGGATACACACTGAGGAAGAACTGCCGTACCGATGCTGGACAAAATCCTCTGATCAGATTGTATGATGCACATGTAAGAAGTTGGGTCGTATGAGCACTGGACCAATTTCACCCACTGTAAACCAATCCTGCAGTGACTCAGCAATCATCAGCATGACAGGCACTGCCCTTGAAGCAGGACAAAATGCACTGAACACATTACAGGGTGACAGACACCTACCTTGCAGATTGGACCATAGGAACCAACCTCCTACATGGACCACTGGCACCTAACTTGCAGCTGGGACAACAGGCACTGACCTCATACTGGGATGACTGGCACCAACCTAATGCCAGTACCACAGGAACCAACCTGACACCAAGATGTCAGGCCGTAACCTTATACTGGGAGAATGAAACACATGCGAAAATTAGATGCCAACCACATACCACAGAAGACACTGATCTGAAGGAATACAATGCAAAGGGAACGATGATGCCTCTAAGTGTGTAAGATGAACTATTGAGAACACAACTAGTTATAGGGGGCAGTTCCAGCACATTGACCACCATAGACTACTTCGCAGGAAGTCAAGAGTGAAGACTGTGCGAGGTGGGGAAGCTGGACTCAGAAAACACTGAAACAAAGAGCTCACCACAACCAGAGTGCAAATTGACCGAACCCACCTCCCAAAAACCCATAAACTAGGAATTGACATTAGATCACCAAAGACTGTGAATTCACTTCGTATTCCACCGTCCTATCTCTGAACCTCTACAAAGAGTAACAAGATGTCAAAAGATCATTTTCGATCTACTTTCGCCCATGGTTTCAGTAGCCATACCACTTTGTCCACTGCTGGAAGAGCAAGCCACCTCAGCTACTCCACCAATACCAGACCTGTAGCCAACACGTCACCTACTGATGTACACAATCAAAGGAAAATCATCCAGTCCATGGTGCTCACTATCGAAAAGGAAAGTAGGATACACCACCCACAGGCAAAATGGATACTGCAGACTTCGGAGGAGCAGATGCTGGTATGTTAGTCGTGGTGTACCATAGGCTCTCATCGCACACCCAGGCGAACTGGGTGGCCGGAGATGTTATCTCAACCTTCCCATTCTAATGCTCGGAAACATTCCACACAACAATGGAACTAACCAACGGATACCTGAACTATGAATGGGAGCAGTGGTAAGGGCAACTGAAGAATGCCTTCCAACATGCTGATAACCATCTCTAGCTGTACTGAAGATCTTCCTTGGAGAGACTACCCAACGACCAGCTGGACTGTTGGAATGTTGGCCTGAAAGCCTTTATCCTCACCTACGATGACATCAGCCACAATACAATCAACAAGGGCGTAATTGTCAAGAACTTTGATGTGTAGATGTCATGAGGATCGTGCTTAGGAGATTTGAGCGCGAAAGTGGTGATAAAACACAAAATTTAACTTAGAGACCTCTGGACATACAAATTTGACAAACTCCAAAAGCATGTTCTCACTATATACATTCCTGCTAATGCCCTCGCCCGCCTGGATTCCAATGCAGTATGTACGGCACCCAAAGACTCGCGATAGTCATACCCAACCACTGTTGCGCTACGGCAGATGCCAATACAGGTGAAACATACAGTAATGACTAGCAGTGACACCCCAGTACGAGTCCAAGGTTAATACAAACCTCGTTGAGCTTAATCCAACAATAGAATCAACACAAAGATTCACATCATAATGGATCGCTTGGAAACCTGGGCCTTCCAGACGAGCATAGTGAATGAACCTTGACTTAGAGGTTACCAGCCTGCCAGGGCCTAAGCCATCTAGGCTGACAATCGCTCCGCACATACACCCGGGGGACCCAGTTACCAACAATGTCGTTCGGACCATGTGACTATTTTGATGAGGTAGGACAAATCTGCAAATTCTATTCCAATTTGCACACCAACCAGGAAACCAGTGGAGTCCACCCCAATGAACACAGAGAACTATCGTTACGATTAGAGTTAGCAACGGGTCCGGGTAACCCGCCAGTGGTCCGGGTTTGGACTGCAAATACGGGTCAGTTCGGTTCCAGAACCGTCCAGAAACCCGACCCGCTGACTCTTGGCGGGCCAAACCCGGACCCGTACCCGTCAACCAGCGGGTTTTGCCGTGTTTAGCTAGACCCGTCGGTTCCAATCTCCGGTTCTGCGTTTCGGGTTTCATATTTCTGGTCGCATTCAGATACGCTACTGTTAATCGTAAAATATTGACATTGGTACGTCACGGTTCATTTTCGTCATATTAGTCGCATTGATGTGCAAAACAAACATACTCACGCGCCCAACCACATCCTGAAAATGAGCGTCAACAGAGCGTCAACAGAGCGTCAACAGAGCGTCAACGATATTTGGTCTTGCAATCTGTTTTGCCTATACAGGCGGCCAATAATTCCTTGATGACTGAATACAACATATCGGAGGTGTGATTTCCCAGGACGCATGACCAAAAATTGTTGACGCTCCGTTGACGCTCATTTTCATGATGGGGCAGGGAGGGTATTGCAATCTGTTTTGCCTATAAAGGCGGCCAAAAATACCTCTATGACTGACTACAACCTATCGGAGGTGTGATTTCCCAGGACACATGACCAAAAATTGTTGACGCTCCGTTGACGCTCATTTTCACGATGGGGCAGGGAGGATACTGCAATCTGTTTTGCCTATAAGGGCAACCAATAATTCCTTCAAAACAGACTACAACCTATCGGAGGCGTGATTTCCCAGGGCCCATGACCAAAAATCGTTGATGCTCCGTTGACGCTCATTTCCATGATGGGGCAGGGATGGTTTTGCAATCTGTTTTGCCTATCAAGGCAGCCAATAATGGCTTTATGACTGACTACAACCTATCGGAGGTGTGATTTCCCAGGATGCATGACCAAAAATTCTTGACGCTCCGTTGACGCTCATTTTCATGATGGGGCAGGGAGGGTATTGCAATCTGTTTCGCCTATAAAGGCAGCCAATAATGCCTTTATGACTGACTGCAACATATCGGAGGTGTGATTTCCCAGGACGCATGACCAAAATTCGTTGACGCTCTGTTGACCCTCATTTTGCCATGGCTGTATCCGCAATATGCAATCATTTAATTTGGCACACTCCATCATTCACATTGTTTTGGCTGCCTTTGTGGCGGTTTTATTAACTTTCTTGATCACTACGTTGTTCTTGAATAATACATAGATATATTGAATAATCATCTCCAAAATCCCATGTCTTTCGGTCAATGCTCGTCATCAGTTGCTGGATCGCTCAATCTGCTGCTCTTGTCTTCAAAATGATTGTCAGCTGCATTGCCACACCACAGATAGTGTACTAACCTTCATCAGTCAGCATATCTGGATCGGAATCGGTATCGTGCTCGGGTTCCTCATCATCGAAAAATTCGGCACATGGAAGAGCTGTATGCGAATACGTATATCCGGCGGGCAAATTAACTATTTGAGAAGGTTGAACATCAGAAGTGTTAGCCGTTGGGGCGGGTGGCGTGCCGGGCAGTGGCGGAGTCGGCTCTGGAGTCTGCTCTCCGCGTGGGTCGGGTGGAGGTGTACCTGTTCCTTTGCGTCTCCAGCTTGTCTGCGGATTTGGTGCGGTGCCATTTTGGCATGGAAGGCAGCCGGACATTTGGTTTTGACGAAGCGTTGCCGGGTGTCTTTGTATCGCAGCCTTCACTTTTTTGTCGCCAGGTAACTCAACACCCAGCTTCTTCTCTTCTCGGACCTTGGCGCGTGGTTTCTTAATGAGGTATTTCGTATCCTCGATCGCGGCGCGCGAAAGGCCTTATTTGGCCATTTTGGCCATATTCAAGGCCAGGCGCATGTCGGACTGTTCCAGCTGTACCCGACCTCCTTGCCTTGCCATAGTTGCTGACATGTTGAAAACCTACAAGACATTAGTTGCTGCTTCTAACGATGAAATTCAGCTGTTACCTCTACCATTTATGATTCCGTAGCCTCCTCTAAGGTGATTAATGCCTGCTTCGTCCACTCACGGGGACGCTTATCAGCAAATTGATCTGCGAAAATCCCAGAGCTGATATCATCATGATGTTCGATTTCGCGGACTGTGCGGACAAATGCCTTTGCCGACCATGGAGGTTTCCCGTTACGGGCAGCGATAAATTCGTTAAGTTGCTCTGTACGGACACCAGCTGTACGTTATACAGTTAATTGACCGCCCTTTGCCTCGATATGCATATACTCACATCCCACTGCATGCTGCTTCTTATTTTTCCTGCTTCCAGTCTTGCAGACGATTTTTAAATGTGCATCCTGGGTCATATGTTTGGTGGCTGCATTGGCAGCGTCGTGGTGCAATAACTTATGTCTGCGCTCTGGTTGTGTGCCAAGTATATCCGGCTTTGATGTAGCGCCCGCCAATCGGCCAGTATTCGATCTGCTCTCACCTGGCTGAGGTGGTTGTGTCTCCACGATGTGCTGGTGTGCAATAGGAGAGGAAGATGATATCGAGAGGAAGTGGGAAGCCCTGAGGACAATATAGTTAGTTTCTAGTCAGAATGGAATAAGTAGCAGCCAACATGACCGTTATGCTCATGATGAATCCTGCTGAGTATGGCAGCAAGTTGCAGGAGTTTCCCACCGCCCAGCAAGTGGCAAAAAGTCGGTCTGATGTTGTTTGTTTGATAACAGGGACAAACTGCGGTGTACGACCGCCGGAATCGCCTAATCGCTATATATTAATAGGATGTAGTTCGAAGGAAAGGACGTCTGCTGATGTTTGTTTCAAACAATTCCCGGGATATTACATGAAAATGACGCTAACAATCATATCATGTTGTACGGTTAGCGTCACTATTCCTGATATATTGAGAGTCAAAAGGGAGATTTTGCTTTGTTCAAGATGAGTAACCGTACCAACCTTGACATAAAAGACGCAGCTTGCCTCCATATTGTCCGTAACTTGCAACATCCAACATCTCACCCAACAACAAAGTCCATGGCAACTACAATGGTGAATGCTCTGAACAAGAACATTTCGCCACTTCCGGCTGGCAGATACGGCAAATCGACACAGCGGTCAACCCAACGATGTCATCATGCGAATGAAGGCAAGTGCGGCTTGGAAGTAGAGAGTGTCCGAGCCCTTGGGGCATTGCGCAGCTTGAGATCCAAAAAGAAGCTTGCAGCAGAAAAACGACGAGCAACGCACTTCTTAAGCAATGAAGAGAAAGAGAAATGGATTGAGGTTTATGTTGAGAGAGAGACCGCTGGGGCAAGAAAGTGAGTTGAAGACGCAGAGGCAGAGGTTCAACAAGAGCAGGACGATATGACGCATGCTGAAATCGCGGGATTGACACCCAGAGAGCCCGAAAAGACTTTTGAGGAGATGATGGCTGCTATCGGAGACAGTCTGAGTGATCTTGCAAGTTCCGACGATGGGGAGGATGGGGAAGATGAGGATGAAGAGAGAGAGCTGGGCAAGCTGAGCGAAGATGACGAACCCGGCTGGGTGATGGGCACAATCTCCCAAACGGTACAGCAGCGCATTGAGGCTTCCGGCAGAAGCAGATGAAGCGTGACGAATTGACACAACCGGGATGGGAGGATGCAGCCGACTACTTCCGTGAACGAGATAAGAAGTACGGCACAGCCGAATCAATGGTTCCGGTAGTCGTTCAACCTCAAACAGATGATGACACTTTGGCACCTGCACCAACAACATTTGGAGAGCTTATGGAGAGGCATGACATTGTCCCTGGAATATCGCAAATGCCGCAAGGGACTTCTCGACCCAGAAGTAGTCATATTCGGCAAGGTTCGGTGAAATCGCTGTCGAACACAACCATATCCGGTCTTGAGCCCGCCGCTGAGCCCGATACGTTACCTTTGCTGAAAGCGAAGCCTGTTGAACCAGTAAGCTTTTACCCCTGTTTATAGCCTCCAGCTAATCACCATATAGATTTCGGATTCAGACGAAGACATGGTGACGGCCCCTGCGCCAGCGGCGGAATAGATAGGCAATGTGTGATTATTGACGTCATCTGTTGGTGAAAATCAATTTGTTTACCACTTTTGCTATGTGTCCGCTTTTTCTTGATTTCAGAGACCAAATTGTGAGACGTGATAATTCGTCTGTGCTTGTGCCAGGGTCGAACGCACCATGTGAATTTTCTAGAATCCCAATCAGGCGACAAAACGGGTGACACGTTCGATTTGCAGCAGCATGTGACTGGTAAGCGACCAAGTTAAAGCAATATTAGTGACGAAATATACTAACAAAGTTGAAGTGAGTGATGTCATACGTGTCATAGAAAGAGCGGTCAGTGCTCAATACGAATCAGTCCGAACGACGACCGTCGTGCTGCATTCGTCCATGTATCCAACTGTATAACTCTCCGCACAGACCTCGTGCACATGGTTGAGATATTTAAAATTGCTTATGGTACGTCATGGAAATCGAGGAGAAGGAGCTGGATAAGGAAAGGTGAGGAAGTCGAGCTATATTTACCAAAAACTAGTGAAATGTTCTACATGCCGTAAATTGCCGGCCAAAAGCGCGGGAATGTGATAGGGCCACGTCATGTCTCATTCAGATAGCGTAGATAGCACTGATCAGAAATTGAGAGGTAATAAAACTCCTGGATGCAAACGATAATACATGCAAACACAATATTGTATGTCAATAATGTGTATTTTAATCGTTGCATACAATTGTTGGGTGCACAAAGGCTGTTTCGATGTGATTCAAGTGAGCGTCAACAGAGTGTCAATGATTTACAGTCTTACACATTCAGCAATCAATTGGCGGGATTATCATATCAGTCCAAAGTGAACATATTGGTCGGCGTACAAGTGAAAAAGACAAACTATATGCTTGTTGCCACATCCTAAAAATGAACGTCAACGGAGCGTCAATGGAGTGTCAATGATTTCTGGCATTGCATCATGGAAAATCCAGAGGGCTGCGCGATGATATTAAGCCATAATCGCACTATCGGCCGCCTTTCGATACAAAACTTGTTGCGACAACATCGCTTCTTTGTCCTAGAAATGAGTGTCAACGGAGCGTCAATGGCTTTTGGCGTTGCATCATAGAAACTGCAAGCGCTGTGCGGCATCCTTAATCCGTAATCTCACTATCGGCTGCCTTTCCAGGCGAAACGTGTTGTGACTACATTGCCTCTATGTCCTAAAAATGAGCGTCAACGGAGCGTCAACGATTTTTGGCTTTGCATCATAGGAAATGCAAGGGCTGTGCGGCAACATCAATGCATAATCGCACTATCAGCCGCCTTTCTAGGCAAAACTTGCTGCGACAACATTGCGTCTATGTCCTAATAATGAGCGTCAACGGAGCATCAACGATTTTTGGCTTTGCATCATAGAAAATGCAAGGGCTGTGCGGCAACATTAATGCTTAATCGCACTATCGGCCGCCTTTCTAGGCAAAACTCGCTGCGACAACATTGCTTCTATGTCCTAAAAATGAGTGTCAACGGAGCATCAACGACTTTTGGCCATGCATCTTAGAAAACCAATTGGCTGAGCGGCGACATTAAGCATTAATCATACTATCAGACGTCTTTCTTGGTGAAAATTGCTGCGACAACATCGCTACTATGTCCTAAAAATGAGCGTCAACGGAGCGTCTACGATTTTTAGCTTTCCATCATAGCAAATGCAAGGGCTGCGCAGCGACTTTGAGCCATAATCGAACTATCGGCCGCCATTCTGGGCGAAAATATTGAGCCAACGTCACTACTATGTCCTAAAAATGAGCGTCAACGGAGCATCAACGACTTTTGGCCTTGCATCTTGGAAAATTCAAAGCCTGTGAGGCGTGATGAAGCCACAATCGAAATAGCGACCGCCTTTCTAGGCAAAAATGCTTTCAACAACATCTTCACCACGCTCTACAAATGACCGTCAACAGAGTCTCAATGATTTTAGGCCTTGCATCTTGGAAAATCAACGCGCGGTGTGACATACTTCATTAACAATTGAACCATCGGCCGCCTTACTAGTCAAAACAGCTTGCGACAAGAACGTAACCATGTCCCAAAATGAGCGTCAATGGAGCGTCAGCAATTTTTGATCTTGCATCTTGCATAATCTAACGGCAATGGAACGCAGTTAACCAACAATGAACTTATCGGCAGCCTTTAATGGCTAAAATGCTAGTGATGATATCGCATCCGCCTCCTACAATTGAGCACCCACAGAGCATCAACAATTTTTGTGGAGGCTCAGAACGCTATACAGCAATGTACTGCATTGTGCTGTTCCTAAATCAGGTTT
>Ga0307512_10002890_pt1 | contig 20845 bp, 20 predicted proteins | sample 14_EM_MG_FD_200267 | JGI IMG/M metagenome (GOLD analysis project Ga0307512, IMG submission 200267) | Populus trichocarpa ectomycorrhiza microbial communities from riparian zone in the Pacific Northwest, United States - 14_EM | ecosystem: Host-associated > Plants > Roots > Unclassified | place... | reverse complement strand
TAGTCATCGATCGACCTTATGTCGATGCGACATGTCTCGTTACACGATACAATAGACACACCTTCGCATACGCCCGCGCACACTCGACTACTCGAGCACACGCCACCGTACAACAAAGATTAGCGTCAACGGCACATTAACGTTTGTTGGTTGTGTATTTTGGGGAATCTGGGGGTGACAGGTTGCACAGAGTCAAGAACAAAGTATTGCCTGCCTTTATAAGAAAAAGAGAAAGCAAAACGCTCCCTACCTCATCTTGAAAATGAGTGTCAAAGGAGTGTCAATGGTTTTTGGTCTTGCATGTTTGGTAATATAAGTGGCACTTGCTCACTTTCATGCATAAACAAGGATATTGCAGCCTAGTGTTAGCCACGGTTCCGGACAGTCACTGTGGGTCAGGGTCCGGGCCGAAACCGAACCGTCGCCATGTTAGCGATCCGGGTTGTCAACACACCTGAACTGTCAACTCGGGTATGGCTTACTGGAAATCCCCCAACCCGTCTGAATTTGGCGGGTTGTCAGCAGGTCGCCCAGTGTGTCCATCTATAAATTCATATAAAGCTGTTGATTTTGCAGTCTGATAATAGTAGCTTATCAAAATCGAGTATTCAACAGGCGATAATTGGTTTTTGCACATTTGGCATTTTGCGATATCGATTATTTTGGAATCCGTGTGTTTCCTTTGATATATCTTATTTTTGCCTATCAAGGTGGTCAATAGTTCTTTTATGTGCTTGAATATCCGCACGGTGCCTTGATTACCAAATATTCAAGTCCAACAATTGTTGACGCTCTGTTGAATCTCATTTTCAGGTTACGGCAGGGAGCGTGTCGCTGCTGGTTTCTCCCCTAAAGGCTGCCAATATCTCTTCAATGGATGTATGCAACCAATCAACACATAGATTACGCACTATGAAAAGCTGAAAATCCTAGACGCTCCGTTGATGCTCATTCTCACAATGGGGCACTGACCATGTAGCTGTCACTTTTGCCTAAACCAGCTGCCAACACGTCGGTTTTGCTTAGCAGCGACCAAATTACTATTCAATTACCATACGTACAGGACCAAAAATCATTGACGCTCCATTGACGCTCATCCTCAGAATGGGGCAGTGACCTTGATGCAGTCTCTGTTGCCTATGGAAGCTGCCAATATGTCGGATGTGCCTAACAGCGACTGAATAACTATTCAACTACCATACTTACAACACCAACAATCGTTGACGCTCAGTTGATGCTCATTGTCACTATCGGGCAGTGACCGTTGTGGTGGGAATCCGGCTCCCACCACTACAAACCCACGCAATTGAGTGGGTACGTGACTGGGTTAGGGTTATCGCGGCTCTGCATCACGCCATCGACAAGGTTGAATAACCTTGGCTGGACAGCATCCGACAGCACGATCCAGAGACCTCACCAATCACGTACCAATCATCATCTCATCTCTTTCCTTCATCTCTCTGTTGTTTCTTAGTTCTAGCCAAACAGCTTTCTCGCTGCGGCTACTCCCTCCCTACGCTCCTCGAAATGAAACCTCCCAACGGAAGCTACCGTGCTCGATCTGCTGATCCGGGATTTCCGCCACAAATGGTGCTCTCACTCGGAGGTCGTTTCGGAAAGCAGAGCACGGGAAAGTAAGGTGGCAGCGAGAGACAGAAGATAGTGCGACAATACGGACGTGGATGGAATAGGCGCGACGGGACTGGAATGACGCATCCCGGAATACTGGAATCGCAAGCAGTGACGCGTTGATTTGACCCCTATGGAGATCGGAGCCACCCTCAGCATCACGAGAACCACCTCTACAAGCAACATCACCACAACCCTACGCCAACGTACACGACAAGCTGGCTTTAAAGCATGGAGATCCCACGGCTACATGTTGAGGCCATCTAGGCTGCGACCAAACACCGGAATCAGATGCCACTTCCGCTTAGTCCAGGCGCGCCTATCTTTCTTGGCACTGACATGACGACATTTCTCCACAAGTATGAGAGCATTGTCGCCTTCACTGCTACTGACCCTTCCTACTAAAACGTCGTCGTCATGCTTCCCTACTACTGCATGGAAGCGATTAGAAAGACAGTGATGTTGATGCACGGTTATGAGCGCCGAGACTGGGCTGCACTCAAGAAGGAGATGCTGGATGCGTTTCGGTATACCGATAGCCGGCATGATTCCCTTCTCTACACACATCAATACTTGGGGAATCTTTGTGCAGAGTTTGGAGGCCATGACGATACGGAAAGTCTTAAGTCATTTCTCGGCAGCTACGATCACATCAGCGGAGTTGTCACCGAGCGCGGCATGATGGTCGAGTACGAGAGGATAGAGATATTGCCGTGAGCGCTTCCCAAACGACGTAGGAGGAAGGCGATTACCAAGCTCGGTCTCAACCCGCTCGATCCGCGTACGTTCGACTACGGCAAGCTCAGAGACTAGATAACCTCAATCATCTCTGCCGCCGAGGCCGTTGCAATGTTTGAATTTCTCGCTCATATTCCTGCACCGATGACTACCAATGCAACAACTGCACCGCCAACATCTCAGGCTTCCACTGCATCTCCCACTTCGATAGCTTCTCCTGCGCCCCTGGCTCCAACGGCTTCGACCTATCCCACGGCTCCGACAAGTACTTCGGCTTCGCCTGTTTCTTCGGCTTCCCCTGTTTCTTCGGCTCCCTCTGTTTCTTTGACTCCGGCAACTCCCAAGACTCACACGACTTCACCGGCTTCTACGACATCCCCTGCTTCTGCCTTGGCTTCTCGGGCTCCCTTCGCTCCCGCAGCTGCCGAGACTACCACGACAATTCCCATGGCAGCTAAGGTTCCGTCGCCCACGGCGATAATTACTACACACCCTTCGTCTCCTTCTCCCACGGCTACACAAGGTACCATCCATGCGGGACCGACTGTACGACTGGGAATAATCCGTGTTGCACCACCTCGATGCCCGCCAGTCCGTCGGCATCGTTTTGTGCGGCCCAAGCACTGTCAGGAGGCGGCTTTGCCGAACCGTCATGTGCGCGACCAGCAGCTCCGTCCATAGCTCAACTCGCCGTTCAATCAGAAGCCCGCCCCACCGCCTTCTCAGCAAGATACAGTACAGCCTCCGCAGCAACAAGATTTTCCCCCATGCCATTACTGCAGTGGTCAGCATCAACTCCGGAAGTGTGACGATTTGCGTACCGACCTGGAGGATGGTGTTGTAAATATCAATAACCGTGCTAGACTTGTGCTTGGCCGTGCGGGACATGAGATACCATAGGTACCGGCTGCCCACGGTGACCGCACGATACGAGATTATGCACATGCAGGGTGTCCAATCCTGTCAACACTGCCGCCACCGCCATCAGCCAGCTCGTCCCCACCACCACCACCTCCAGCATGCCCAGTCTCTCCAGCCCGCCCAGTCTCACCAGCCCCGTCTCCTGCTCGACCGACACCTACCTCCACACCGCTGCTATCACCGGAACAATTGACACAGCTGCTGCGGGGGGTCATGCAGCATTTCACACGATCTCGGCAAGTCAAAGTCGATGTGCAACCCCCGAGATACACTGCACGCCCACTGCACGCCCTACGACTGGAACGAATGCGGGAGCAGCCACGTTCTCAACGCCTTCTACTCGGTAGAGCATAGGCTTGCCGACTGCGAGCGCAGATGGGAACGCAGAGTGTACTTCACACAAAGGGCCAGGGAGTTGAAATTTCATTTTTTTCACCTCCACTGGATAGTAGCGCACTCGGAGGAGAAAGGCAGCACTCGGGACGCGGAGGTGAACTCGGAGGCGGGGGATGCACTAGGAATACAGATGTGGACTTGGAAGAGAGAAGTGGACTCGGAGGAGACGTGGACTCAGAAGAGAGACGCACACTTGGAGGGCATGGGAGCGATGCACAGTTGACGAGGGTGCATTTGGAGGGTACAGGAAGCGCTCATGGAGGATACGACTGCGAGAAGCGCACCAGGAGGATTTGGACTCGGAGGAAACAGGATCTTGAGCCCCGTCTCATTGAACCGGGACAAACGTATGAGCGCGGAGGACGTGACTTGGGAGAATCAGCACCGACTGTAAACGAGATGATCACCACCAACTGTAAACGGGACCATCAGCACCAACTGTAAACGGGACCATCAGCACCAACTGTAAATGGGACCATCAGCATCGACCGCAAACGGGACGGAATATGAATGGAGGAGACTTCGGTGGAAGGTTGGATAGAGTGTGTTTTTCGGCCGGGTTGTCGTTTGTATTCTCGTTTCTTTATCATTTCTCATTCCTTTCTTGCTTGTTTCGTTTGCTGCTGGGCGTTTGCTTTCGGAGTTAATTCTGCAGGTTACGGATAACGGGTGGGATCTTGCGGATACGAGATGAAGGTAAGAATGAGGAGGAGGATGGGTGAAGAGAAGAACCGCGTGCTTCGCACTAGGTGGCTGGGAAGGAGTTGTGGATCGGAAAACGGCTCCCACCACTACGAAGCCATGCAATTGAGTGGGTACGTGGCTGGGTTGGGGTTATCGCGGCTCTGCATCACGCCATGGCCAAGGTTGAATAACGTTCGCTGGATGGCATCCAATACCACGATCCAGAGACCTCACCAATCGCGTACCAATCATCATCTCATCTCTTTCCTTCTTCTCTCTTTTGTTTCTTAGTTCTAGCCAATCAACTATCTCGCTGCGGCTACTCCCTCCCTACGCTCCTTGAAACGAAACCTCCTTTTTCAGAGCTCCCTACGGAAGCCACCGTGTGCGATCTCCTGATCTGGGATTTCTGCCACACCATATTGCTATCTCTTTTGCCTATAAAAGCTGCAAATACATTGGTTATGCCCAATAGCAAACAAATCACTATTCGAGTACTATACTTACAAGACCAAAAATCGTTGACGCTCTGTTGACCCTCATTTGAATGCATTGTTCATTCAACATCTCCTGCCATCGATAAATGTTTTCATAGTGTTTTCAACTTATTAGTTGTCTTTCTGCCAGATTGAGACTTGGCGATGTGGCAAAGCCGAGCCCAGTAATATTCTTGCCAAGTTTGCTCTTATACCATCAAGATTAATATATCTTGCTAACAGAGTTATTGCGCCTGCTATACATCTGTTTATGAACAGATATTTTCAAGCGACTGCTCGCCATTCACCAATAATATATCACTACATGACCCTGTCGGTCAAGCTACATTAAGAAGCTGGTGAAACACATTGACCGATTCTGTCCTACTTTTGCTTGATTCAGATATTCCTCCTCATTTCCAATCAATTGACTTTTGCCAACAGCTTTCCAGCCTGCCATTTTGACTTCTGTGATGGACGAATCAATCCTCGAACAGTGGGTACGGCACTCACATCTCGCAGGTCTGGGCATTCCGGATCTTTGATCCCATTGTTGCGCTCCGTATGAGCTTCGCCACCTGCCGCTCAATCGACTTCGCTGTCATATGGATTATCCCAGTCACCATTCCGGTGTAGCCATTTGTAAGTGTCCGAAATACCGTCACGTGCGCTATCCTCATCAGTTTCTCCTGGAGGACGGCCGATTCTTCTCATTCGGCGGACATTTCATATTTGAGTTCTTCCTGTGGGGAGGAGCTTTTCAGGCAAAGCTGGTGGCAAAGGAGATCTTTCGGAGAATTTAAATGCAGCCGCACTGTCATGTGAAAAGAGTGACCAGGATGCTTTGAAGATGACTTCCGTATCGGAAAGTTATCCTACGGCGGTCATCTCGTTGGGATTAGTGCGAGATTCCTTCCTTGTAGCACCTAGGTTTTGGCAGCCCTGCCACATCTCCAAACAGTCATGGACCTTGGCCATTCTGTTCAATTTTCTTTCCTCCGCCTGTTGCTTCATTTCCGAGTCATCTTCTCTGTTCACTGTATCGAAAGCAGGGTCATCGGCTGACAATCTCCCCTGATTGGCTTGATCAAACTGCCGCATTGCAACTTTTTCGCGAAGGGTCTTGCCTGTGCTGTTTGACTGCCTCCAGCTGATAAAATCGCACCAAAGGGAAAAACTGGCCTCCACTCCGACGCCATATGATATGATGCAGACTATGTCTCGTGCCACATTGGGGTGATCGGTGTACTTTGAGTGCGTTTGCTCTTCTTGTCTCCACCAGTCAGTGATATCCGGTAACCAGAATGTTGTGCCAAACTGCATTTGGTCGCAGTGGTCATCGTTGAGAATTGGATTTACTTGCCCACATTTCTTTGCTGAATCAGGCGGGGAATTCAAATCGACCCTGTCGGCGGTCATTAAGCGTGCTGAGTGATCGCTTTGTCCGCAGATCGTTTCAGCCACATTGTTTGGTGGAAAGTATTCTTCATCATCACGGGACACATCATATGGATCAAAGGATGATTGACCGGATCCTGAACCTGTTGCAGCGGGGAACACATAGTTGGTGGGTATGCTTTCGGGTTTAATGACGGGCACCGGTCTATGTTCTGCGCAGTCTTCATTCTCGACATACTGCAGAAATGCCTCTTGATATTTGGTTGTGAATGAAGACTCATCCTCAGGATTAATATCCATTCCCTTGTGCCACTTCCTAAACAATCTCAACATGTGGACAGACTGGAGGATATGTGCTCAAATGAGGAGCTTACCCATTGTTGGAGCGCTTTGTGCATACAACTTGGGCAGCTTCTCTCGCGCTAATTTCACGGTGGAGTACAAGTCTTCCTTCCATGGGGTCTTCTTCTTTGCCAAAGTTGGTGTAATGCAATCCACATGATCGAACATGTCATTGTAGACTGTGATAATGTGATGCAATCCGAATGTATGCCTCATCGACATCCACAGGGTACAGTATCAGAATCGTGTCAAACACCCATCACAGACTTGACAATGGACCATTTATCCTGTGTTGTGAAGAGTGGCCGGTAATCGCTGAATGTGGGATTATGGAGCCACCGGTGGGTGAATTCCCATAGTCTGTATGTTCACTCAAGCAATTCCAGTGTCGAATTCCAATGTGTCATCCCATTCATATTAAATAGCACTGCGATGTGGACGTTGGCTTGTGACAATCACTAAACTTATTTTGATGACCAGGTGTCAGCATAATCAATACTGTAAGCATTCTCTGCTATATGAAGGTCAGTTTCAGGACTTTTAAAATATCTTGAAAAACATACTTTCTCCCTTATCTCGGCTAAACATGATCTCATGGCCGACACCTTGTTAATTCTAGCATTGTCCTCTTTTCGAAGTCTTTGACTCTTCCCAATGTCTATGCTTTCATCCGCTCCAAATCGCTGCTTGCGCGTATGGGCTTCCCACGACGTGGTGCAGCCTATTACACCGAGACTGCTCAAGAATGCACCTAAAGCCCGGGGTATGACATGCACCATGCATGGTATGTGGTTCCTCCATGCAGGCCACTCGATTCCGGAGGCCTCATGGGTTCACTGCAGCTCAGCAGTCATCAAGGAATTTGAGGAATCATTACCAGTAGTAATTCCAAGCAACCTGCCATCAGTAAGCTCAACAATATCAACAATGTCCTTTCCAAGTACAGCTAGCCTTCCTCCAGTATGTTGGCCCTCGCCCTATCATCCTCAGTTAAGGAAAAGAATAGGTGATCAACCTCATCGAAAGTGACTAGTACTTTTTGAGTGCCCAGTTTCGATCTGTATAGTAAGCAATGACCAAGGTTATGGTTAATTTGTTCGTTGATGTCCACCCGTCCAAAGCTAAGCTAACTATGATTTTGTGAAGGCAATTGCTTCATAGTTTCATCCCTGGTCAATGAGTATTCCCTCCAGCCAATGTTGCTAAGGGTGGTGGCTGACGGCAGCAATACACCACTTCGTAATACCTTATACGACCATCGAACCTCTAGATTTGGGTATAGCTTTGCCTGGAATATAGGCGGAAACCAATCATGACAAGAGGTAGCGATTCCAGGTGTTTTGGAGAAACTCAGAAGTTTCAGCGCTCTTCGCCGACATTTTTTGCCGTTCTGTCTGTCAATTCAGTTAATATGGATCAAATCTGAATGTCCAATGTGAATTTCCTTTGCTAACAGTCTATGGTAATTCCTAGACTTCCTTGTCACCTCAGGATGCCCAAAGCAGTGTCGTTGACCATCGAAGTAGTGAATTGAGAAACTCCTGACTCAGGTAATTCGTTTAACTTCCCGCTGTAGGCATTTGACAATAAGTGTTTCCCCATTGATGTCACGGCGTAGGCAGGTACGGTGATACCTGGGAATAATGGAAGAAAGATACGGGTGGTACGGAAGGAATTGTGTTACGGAAAGGCGGAGACGTTGGAAGATGCGGAGGAAGCGGCGAGATGGTGGAGGTATAATTTAATAAGATAAAGAAGTGGTCAGAAGTGTTGCGACGTCGGATGATATGGCGTGGTTGTTATGATAAGGAATACTGGAGTGGTGTGTAAGATCATGGGATAGGATTCGGATGGTACATCGGAGCATGAAGAATGGTTCGAGAGGGGGCAGACGAATTGTATATAAAGAGAGCGTCGATGGTGTTGGAGGATTTCCTTTTCTTCTCTCTTTACTCGTTCTCTTGTATAGCAAGCAATAGTACGACTTTGAAACATATTCTGATCTTTGTTCCTCGATACGCACTTCGAGTTCAGTCCTGCTACATCCATATCACCTGCGCCTGACCCCGCCCGTTACAATTGAGCTGGTCCGATGATCTGAAGGATGGCGAAGAACTTGATCACATATGATATATATTATGCCAAGGCTGCCACTGTCCAAAATCCACAGTGCAAATACATTGTGAGTAAGGAGCGTGTCTAAAATTATGCCAAACATTAGGACATTTCGAGCCTACAATAATTGAAGCCCACCAAGAATGGAAGATGATTTGCAATGTACGGTTGCTTAAATAACGAATAAAGACAGGTGCATCTTTGGAAGAGATCAAAACCTCTAGCAATGAGGAAATCGAAAATTTTGAATCCGACATTGTGGGAGAAATTTGATCGCAGGGGAATGAGATTCAAGAGACTGGCAAAAGTTACGTTATAGCAAAGTACAATGCGGGTTCTTAGATATTGTCTCTACAGCTACAAGCAAGAAAAGTGAGATCTGTGAGACATTACTTGTATATTTGTGAAGTTGTATACAACGACATATTGAAAAGACTGACCATGTAAGACTCAATTCAGTGACAATCTGATACAGTTCATCACAGCGTAGCCTACTAAGCTCCACCCCAGATTGTTGACGCTGCACGGGCGCTTGGTTGTGGGAGGCTGACGCAATATCGTCACTAGTATTTTTGCCCGTAAAGCCAGCGGACAAGTTGATTATGGGATAAAGACATTCCATAGCCCTTGGGTTATCCAAGATGCACGACCAAAAATCATTGACGCTCCATTGATGCACAGATTTAGGAGGTTGTAGCATTATCGTCATTATCATTTTGGCCCATAGAGGCGGCCGATGCATTGATGATGGATCAATGCCAATGCACAGCTCTTCCAGTGTCTGCATCATACGGCCTTTACTGTCAATGTGGCTGTTCCGTACCGCTAACTGTACTCATGATGCAGGACGAACAATCGTTTACGCCCAACTTCAGGATGTAGCAAGGATCATGTCTCTGCTTGTTTTGAATATGATGGCAGCCAATAAAACAAACAAAGACAATGATGTACCAAAGATAATATTATCCATATGACAGCAGGATATCAGAATGTGACCATAATTAGAAAAACCTGTAAACGAGCACCAGAGATTGCACCCGACGGGTCTAGGCCAACCCTGCAAAACCTGCGGGTTGACAGGGATGGGTACGGGTTTGCTCACCATGTACCTGTGGGTCGTGCTTTTGGACGGGTAGGGAACCGACCCAACCTGTGTTTCCTGGCCAATCCCGGACCGCCATGGAGTTACCCAGAGCCGTTGCTATCACTAACCAAGTACAATTATATAGTTGAATGCAGACTGGTTCCAGGTCGGTTGTGGGATCAATTGGATGGTATTGTAATGGGTGGAGTCAGATGTAGGTGGTATTGGTAACAATAATGTGACAAAGTGATCAGAACACGACTCCTCGAAGTTCGTATCGAGTGGAACAGGACAAGACAACAGTCAGAGGTGTTTGAAAGTCCTCCTTGCATGACTATATGAGTGAATGAGTAAAGAGAAAAGAAAACGAAATCCTCCAACACCAAACATCCTCTCTTTATATACACTTCATCTACCACCCTTGAATCATTCCTCATGTTCCAATATACCATACCAATATCCTCCATGGATCTTACACCCGACCAACACAACTCCTTATCAATAACACCACGCCATATCATCCGACATCACAACACCTCAAAACATTTCCTTATCAAAACATATCATACTGCCGCCATAATACAACATCTCCCGCACCACACCCGCATCTATCGCAATCTCTCCCCTTCTGCAACATCGATTTCTTAATACTATTCTCAAGTATATCTCAATCCATCACTCATAACTTGACCAGTGACCGTATCCCCCGCCTAAGTTGGAGGTCCCTCAAGAACATCTTCCAACGGTCTGGGCTTCATGCGATATCATTGCTGGATTACCGGCACCTCTTGTAGACCATCCACAAACTGAGCAGGTTCCGATGTCAAAGAGTCGTACCCAGTCCATCGTGTGGGATACTGTAACTGGTTTCGATATATCCGACTCTCTTCAACTCTCGAAAGCTGATACTGCCCTTTCACCATCAACTTCTGCGGAAGGTGGTCGATTGATTCGTTGTCCTCTATGAGGATAATCCTCGACTGGGTCCAGAAGGGAAACAGGTTGCACTCGATGGATCCATATTGACGCAGGCAATTCAAACTCAAAACATATGGGGAGATCCAACGAACGACCTTACAGGGGCCCAGGCGCTTCCAACGCAGTGTGAGTGTAGGTCTTGCAGTTGAAACATGTCCGTCATCCAACCACACTGGGAAGCCCTGCAGAATTGTCGGCTCTGGGATTTGTCCATGATCCGCACCCTCCTCTTGAACTGCGTGATTTCGCCTCATTTCCTCTCGGAGGTGTTCATGAATTTGTCGCATTTGTTGCCTGAAGCTGATCAGCATCACGTTGTCTTTGATCCCGTTCTCTCTTTGGTAACCCGCAAAGGACATCCGAGGATCCGTACCTTGCGTTGGATAACATGGGGTACACTTGGTTGGTCGCGACGTCCCATTATTCGCAGCAAACTCAGCCAACGGAAGCCAATTCACCCGGGTATCCTGCTGATGAGTGATGAACTCCATCGAGACTTACCACTTCCCTTAAAACCCACTCCGCCAGCCCCGGGGCATCTATTGTTGGAAGACAGGGAATACAATGTCGCATCTTTGAAAGCCTATCCACCACTCCCCATATGGCATCACACCCTGCACACGCTCGTAATCCCACGACAAAATCGATTGAACAATCTTCCCAACGTTAATCTACGAAAGGTCAAGGTCAAAGGACCCCAAACATTGAATGTCGCGAGGGTAAGAACTGTTGGCAATCATGTCAATTCCGTATGTAATGATCGACGTCGTTTGACATGTGCTGCCAATACTTCTCTCATTGCAGGAGGTCAGATGTTAATGCCCGTCCGAGATGTCCTGCCAATGCTGTAACATGATGTGCCTCTATAATACATAAACATATCTAATTATCCTCAGGCACATTTCAACTCCCTCTATACCTCACTCGTCCCTCTTCCTCAATACATTACGCAATTGTAAGTTGTTGCAACCCACTCTTCATTCGAATTGCTTCCAGTATCCTTCCTGGTTGCGGGTCCATTCTATATGCCTTCGTCATAAGAGGAGAAATTGAGGGTCAGCCCTGTACGGGCAAGCTGTCCGCCAACAGACACAATTGTTCCAGTAAGTTCTGTGGCTCTAAAACCACCTGTTCCATATTTTTTAATCTTTCATCCCCCCATTCAGGAAGGTCTCCTGGCCTCCTTGTCAATGGATCCGCCATCCCTTTAAATTTGCTGGCCTATCAGCGATGCAAAAATGGAAACAGGTTGAAAATTCTGACCATCCTGCTTGTCTTCGGTTCAAAAGCTTTTTTGTCATGAGGTATTCCAGATTCTTATGGTCAGTTATCAGTTTTATGGGGTAAGCAGCGCCCTCACACCCCAGTCTCCAATCCTCAGCTGCCTTGATAATTGCAATAAGTTCCTTATCCATTATATCATAATTGCATTCGGCTGGTGATTGATTCTTCGAGTAATATGTAGCACGATGGAGTACTCCATTGTCATCGTACTGTGATAACACTCCAGCGGACATATAATCAGAAACATCTGATGTAATGATAACTTGCCTCTCATGATCAGAATGTCGAAGAACCGGTCCCGTTGTCAACGCTGTTACCATTGCTCCAAACGCCAAGGGATGCTGTTCTTCGCTCACATACGGCTGATCATTTTTCGTTTACCTTGTCAATGGTTCCGCCGTTTCTGAATACTGGGGGATATACCGTCGATAGTAATTGCAAAACCCAAGAAATTGTCGTATTTCAAACAGGGTGTTCAAACTGCCCATTTTTGTTTTCTTTTCCTTGCTCCAATTTCACACTGTCTCTACCTTATCTTTATACATTTATATCCCTTGTATTGATATAATCAGGGCTAAAAACCTCATTGTTTCCAGAAGAAATTTGCACCTCTCCGGTTTCAAATCCAATCCCACTTCCAGCAGACGCTGCATAATCCACTTAAGTTGTTCTACATGTTCTTCTTCCGAATTACCAAAGATTAATTTATCGTCCAAGTAAGCAGAAGCAAAGTCATCCAGAGCTTCCCTGATGGTATTATTAATATATCCCTGGGAGTCGGAACGAGGATTCGTCGTTCCAAATTGCATAACCATAGGTTCGAACAACCCATATCTGGTGCTAACAGGTAACTCATGCTCATCTCCCTCCTCAACTTGTAACAGTGTATAAGCCCCTCGGACATCAAGATTGGTATATAGCCTGGCTCCTCGAAGTGAGTTCACAGTCTCCAGTATTTCCGGCAGACGGTATCGATTCTGAATAGTTTTACTATTTCTTTCGTGATAGTCAATGCAAAATTGTAATCCTCCATCCGGTTTCTTTGCAAAAAGAACTGGTGCCGCAAAGGGTGACAATGACTGCCTAATAAACCCATTTGACATATTCTCTTCCAACCATTCCTTAGGAACTGCCAACTTGGCCCTTGACACTGAATATAAGGGACCCCATGTTGGTGTCTCGCCTGCCTTCAGGCATACATCATGATCAATGCCTGGTCGATGTAGAGGGAGACGATCAGTTAAAACCTGATTAAATAGAGGTAACAACTCAGGATATTGTATACGAACAATCTCCTCCAGAGGTCCTTCCTTATCATCCTTTTCTTCTATGGATTCATCAATATCATACAGGGATGCCTTGAAAACAGTCAGATTTCCCTTCTTAACTGTGCGGAGGAACAAGGATCCATTAAGCATAATGATATTCCCTCGGAATGGCCATTGCGGGCGTATCTGTGGTAGTAAAGTTGCCTTTTGCGGATGACAAACTGGTTGCGGGAGTTCCTCCGTAACCGCGTGTACAGTGACGGGCGCATTGTGACAATGTGTGGGGCTGTATTGTGGTACAAAAGTAATTGTATTGTATGCACACCGTAGCACAACATCATGCAATTGTAGCCAGGGGATTCCGACGACAATTGAATAAAGACCAAATTCGGTAAGAAACATAGGTGACTGTTCCTTATGATCTGGAATCCTCATCCTGACTTTGGCAAGATGAGAAAAATTCAGCAGATTCTATTGGTCTTCCGTCAATATCCACGACTTGTCGTTTCGCTGTTAGCTCTGGGAGTGGTAATCCATGTTGGCTAGCCAAATCTTCAGCCAAAAATGCAATGCGTGTAGCTCCGCTATCGATCAGAGCATGTGTGGGTATATCTTGGTCATTCACGGTCAATGTGCAGGTTATAACAAAATGTTTCCCTTCCATTGTGCCTTCCAATACCTTCACCTTGCAAACTGATATACGCGAAATCCCAGAACATTTTATAGCATTCAACACACAACTTTGTCTGTCAACTGAAGAGCCATCCTTGTTCAATTGACTTGCTATTTTCCCGATTCCTTGGAGCCTGTCCCAGCTCCTCCTTTCCTTTCTTCTGCTCGAGCCAGCTTGAATGTCTGAGTCTTCTTCCTCGCCACACAATATGCCGCCCTGTGGTTACACCCACAACAGTACTAACACCTCCCATATGTACACCTCTGTGCCGTCTCTTCAGCAGAAATCCTCTTTCGTCCTGTGCTAAGATCGCTCAGTGTGGGTCCCGAAACACCAGCTATGGTTCCAGCGGGGATCATGCGGGCTCCTTTCAACGGGCCGAACATCTGGGCAAAGAGACAATACCTCTCCCTCCAAACTGATTGTGTGCCGCCTTTTCCACACGTCATGGTCTGATTTGATTATCCCACTTCAGATTCACTGTCGCAAAGGTAGCAAGTTCCTCTGGCAAATCACTATATTGAAAGGAGTCCTTCATTTCTTCGGCCCACCCCATTCATACAGCATTTTGTAAGGCTGAGGCATTCCAATCTACATCTGCAGCTATGACTTGAAAATCAGCATAGTGCTGAGAGAACTCGGCATTTTTTTGTGTAATCTCCCGCATTGTCCGTTTGGCGGAGGCTACTCAGTCATGGCCCCCAAAAATCGCTTCCAGGGGTTGTATAGAAGCTGGTAGGTTTTCCAGCCTTACCGTACCGTCCCCCTGGACGTGTGGCAAAATGTGGCCAGAGGTCACGCCCGTCAGGCAGTTGAATGTGTACCACATCTTCGATAGTTTGTTGGGACAGCTGGCGGGCATGTGTCGTATAACCATCCAAAGTTGAGCAGTCGAACCTCGCAACTGGGTCCGATCCGACCCTGAGACGTCCAGGGAGTCGGGAAACTTGTGTCCTCAGTCGTCAGATCGCTGGGGGGGAATCGGGGATTCCCCCTCCACGAAGGATAGTGCATTCGCTAACAGTGACCTCAATGCAAAGACTTCTTCCCCTGATCATCTGGCGTCCCGTGCAATATCGTCCAACTCCTCCGGTAGTACCTCGTCTGTCCTGGCTACTCTCGGGGTCTTCCTGGCTTACTCTAGCTCCTGCAGCAGCTGGGACATCTGCTGTTCGATCGTCGAGTGATCGCATTGCAGAGGTAGGAACTGCTGCATATGTCGGTTGGTGATTAGCTGCAGCAGATCGATTATCTGTTGGCGGTGGTCACACACCATCTGGACTTTGCCGATGGGTTGGGACTATTGGGCAATTCGGACTAGTACAACCTGCATCTGGCCTAAGGCCTCCTACAGCTCATCGGTTCACATTACTTCGCTCTGTGTGTCGACCAGGGCCATCATGGTGCCTTGGTCCGCGGGGGATATGAGTGCCGCATAGGGTTCTGTTGATCCTGACATTACAGCGGATCAAGCACAACTACCGGTGCTAATTATACACGTCGATTTCGGAAGGAGTTGGGGTGGGGCGTTCCATAACTATTAAAGGGACTAGCGCAGGTGTGGCCGTGTCTGCTGCTACTGGTGGGTGTCGCCCCAGTCGAATGTGTTTCTCAACAAATATGTCCTTCACACGTACAGGGTAGCTCAGGGCGATAACCAAACCAAGTGTGGCCTCCCCAGTCCTATGTCCAACTGTCTCTGAATGCTGGCTCGTCAAGCTCCAGGCCTCCTCGGTAGGTTCCAGCTTTCAACCAGTCACGATTCCCGGCACAGGGAATGGCAGACTGTTCACAAAATGTTGCTGTCAGAGGTTCTTCTTGTGAACTTTCCGGGAGGAGTGGGCCAATAATATGAACAGCGTTTCGAGGTGCGGGTTCCAGAAGCAAACAAGTGATTCCGGCCAGCCCAAAACACATTATTCGGGACGTACAGTGACCGGGATACTCTCGCATTCGAATATGAAGATTGATGTGGGCATTGGCGGATATCAAATCCGGTAGGTTGTGCTAACTGCTCAACTCAATTGTCGCAGACCTGAATTCACCAATGGTTGGGTCGGCGATATACCCAACAGGTAGCAGAACCATGTTCATTGCTGTACTTGCAGCTGTTCCAAGGGTGCAGGCACATCCAATTCCGGAAGGTCTCAGCTTCACAGATACCAAATCAAAATGTAACTATTGGCAACATCACATTAGTACCAAATAGTGTTAGCAACGGTGCCAAATTGGCGGTTCGGTTCCGGGTCCAGGTTGGAACCGAACTAGAATCGTTGCAACAGGTGTTACCCCATCAATAATCCAAACCGCACCACACCCATGGTGTTTTGGCCCGTTTCACATCTTCACAAACTCAGAACTTTGGCTCAAATTCAGTATTTGTGTTCTGATCGTATCACGATATGATATACACGTACAAGATGCACTTTTACATGCTCTTTCACCTCCCATTGTCCAATGAGGGATCCGATCACTATTCATTGAGTCTCATCGAAACACACCCAATTCTCGGCATTATTCCACAGCAACTCAATGAATAGTGATCGAATCGCAAATTGGAGACTGGGAGCTGAAAGAGCATGGAAATGAGCATCTTTTACGTACAAATCACATTTGGATTAGATCTGAACTCAACTACTCAATTGGATCAAAAGTTCTGTGTTCGTGACAATGAAGCTCCGCTGTAAAATAAACCCGGGCCAAAAAACAACTTGTGTAGGTCAGGTCCGGGTAACAACCCCGCCAAGACAGAGCAGGTCAGGTTGTTGGGTGGTTCTGGAACTGAAATGAACTGTTAATCAGGGAAAAACCTGGACCACTGGTGGGTTACCAGGGCCCGTTGCTAATACTAGTACCAAACAAGATCACAATACAGCGTCAAATGGTGTGGACTGTACATTCAATGTCAGGTACATTGTAAAGACTCGTTCTACTGTAATGGGCGGGGATGGCTGAAGGTCATATTGGTAACAATAATGTGATATCGTAATCAGATCAAGACTCTTCGAAGTTTGTATCGAGGGGCTCAGGCCCAGATACAAGTCAGTGCTGTTTCAAAGTCGTGCTTGTTTGGCTATACAACATCTCGAGTAAAGAGAGAAGAAAAGGAAATCCTCCAACACCAAACATCCTCTCTTTATATACACTTCATCCACCACACTTGAATCATTCCTCATGTTCCAATATACCATCGGAATATCCTCCTTTGATCATACACCCCAACAACACAACGCCTTATCAATAACACCATGCCACATCATCCGACGTCGCAACACCTCAAACCACATCCTTATGATTACCACTTATACTGCCACCAGCTTACAATATCTTTCGGACTATACCCACGTCTATTGACGTCTCTCCCTTTCCGTAACACCAAATCGTTAACACCATTCCAAAGCACATCTCAATCCATCACTCATAACCTGCACCGTGCCTGGTATGGTGCCCCAGTCTACCATATCATTGTTGCATATGACCACACAATCCTTGTATCTCATGAGGATTGGACATCCATCATCTTTAGGGAATTGACCTAATCATTAATGTTTTCATCGGCCTTGGCCTCCGGGCTGGCATATTCATTTTGGATGATCGGAAACAGAAACCAAGGTCCAGGTGGCAAAGGGATTTGCCGAGTAGTCAACCAAATCCAGCTGTTCAAACAACCTCCAATCATGGCTAGGTGAGCAGGTAGCGGTCACTCAGGTATACCCCAGTGTGCTTGCTATTCTATTTTGACTGCCGCTGTGACTGTCGTCTCAGTCGCACAGCACATGGAATGATGCTCAATTTCCCCTTGATATTGGAAGGTGGTGACATCCAGACTTGCTCCCAGCTGACACTGCATACATCATTCATTAAGGAAATATGAGAACAATCACATGTGTGTTGGGAGAGTTTGTCAATATGCGATGTACAGATAAAGTCTCGGAGGACCAAATGATGTCACGCCACACCATAGCGCTACTATTGACATTACTGTTAGGTCTGGGCGGTGCATCTGCTGCCACAGATACACTGTGACTATCTTGCGGCCTGTGAGTTGCAATATTTTCGTCAATTGAGAAGCAAGGTTCTCTCCTGTAATCATGCAACCAGTTTGCTCGTAGAGATTTGACTACCCTCAGCAGAGAAGGTCACTGCCAAATCACCCAACATCTACTGTGCACAATATTCATTACCATCTGTAGTGTTGGCAACAGTTCCGGTCAGGCACATCGCGTCACGGTCCGTATCCCATCAGACCCATATCCAAATTGGCGGTCTGAGTCTTCAATTCACCCCAACCGTCAATTCAGGTACGGATCAATGGAAACCTCACAACCATTCTGAATTGGGCGAGTAGTCAGCGGGTTATCCAGCTGGTCCATCTATAGATTCATATAATGCTGTTGTTTTTGCTGTTACATAATAGTATCTTATCAAAATCGGAATTTCAACATCCAGTAATGACTTTTTGCATGCTTTGCAGATTGCAATATTGATTATTTTGCAATCCGTATTTTCCCATGTCTGTTTCGTGTTTTTGAGTTGCAAGGCTGTCAATAGTTCTGTCATGAGCTGTAATATCTGAGCGATACCCGGATTACCCAATATACAAGACTAGAAATTCTTGTGGCAGTGGTGACACTCTTTTGTTGAAGGTGTAACAAAGCTATGGTGTACTATTTTGGCTTAAAGGGCGGCCATTACTTCGCATATGAATTTGGGCCACCAAGTGACATTTAGGTTAACCATGAAGCACGATCAGAAATCATTGACCATCCATTGACATTCATTTTCAGGATGCAGCAGGAAGTGTGTGTCTTTTGTTTATGGCGCAGAAGGCAGCCAATACTACATTTATGTTGATTTGTGACCAGTTGCCACATAGATTGCCCAAGATGCAATGCTAGAAATCGTTGATGCTGGGTTGACGCTGATTTTCAGAATCAGTCAGTGACTGTGTCATTTTCTCTTTTGCCTAAAATGGCAGCCAATAAGTCGATTCTGAATGATATTGACCAAATCAATTTCCAATTACCATTTTCACCAGACCAACAATCATTCAACCTCTGTCGACGCTCACATTCAGGATGGGGCAGTGACTGTGGCGGGGTCTCTCTTGGCCTCAAAGGCTACCAATACCTCGGTTGTGAATAACTGTGACCAAATGCAAATTTTCAGTTGCCTTCCTTACTAGCCCAACACTGGTTGATGCTCCAATGACCCTGATATTCAGTATGGGGCAGTGATCCTGACGCTGGCTCTTTTGACAATGAGGGCTGCCAATTCATCGGTTATGCATGACAACTACTGAACTATGTTCCAATTACTTAACCTACAAGGCCAAAAATTGTTGAAGCTCTGTTGAGGCTGATTTAGAAATAAGGCAGTGACCGTGTCACTATCTTTTTTGCCTAGAAAGACTGGCAATTTATTGGTTGGGTGAATCAGCGACCAAATTGATTAGTAATTACCTTACGTGCATGATCACAAATCGCTCACTCTGTGTTGACGCGCATTCTCAGACTGGGGTAGTGACCGTGTCGCTTTCGCTTTCGCGTATACTGGCTAGTGTTAGCAACGGGTCCGGGTTTGGACCGGAAAAACGGTTCGGTTCAGTTCCAGAACCGTCCAAAAACCCGACCCGCAGCGACCTGGCTGGCCAAACCCGACACCTACCCGTCAACCCGCGGGATTTGCCGGGTTTGGCTAGACCCGTCGGTTCCAATCTCCGGTTCTGTGTTTTGGGTTTTTCTATTTGTGGTCACATTTAGATACCGTACTGTTAGTCGCAAAATATTAACTTTTGCACATGATTGACCTTTTCGGATGAATCGGCAGCCTTTATAACTCAAAACAAGAGAGACACACTACTTGCCCCATCCTGAACATGATAGTCAACGGTGCGTCAATGATTTTTGGTCTTGCATAATGAGTAATGTAGATGGCGATTGGATGCAAACGATCATAAATGATGTATTGGCGGTATTCCAACCCAACAGAGAAACAAATACGCTCGGTGCCCAATTCTGAAAATGAGCGTCAACGGAGTGTCAATGATTTTTGGCCTTGCAGGATGGTTAATCAAAGCGCGAGATAGCGACCAATGTCTATATATGGAGTTTTGACTGGCTTTATTGGCTAAAACGTTTAGGATCACTGATTTGCAGCATGGAAAATGAATTCAGTTGTGATTGTCCGGGAGGCTGTTGCGGGACGACCTCTTGCTCATTAGCCTAGAAAGGCAGCCAAAACCTTGTTTATAGATCTCTACGATCATTAACCACCAAGATTACCCAAGATTCAGGACCAAAAATCATTGTCGCTCTGTTGACGCTCATTGTCAAGATGGGGCAGGGAGAGTGTCGCATTCTCTTTTGCCTGAAAAGGCGGCCAATACAATGATTATAGATAACAATGGTTAATTCACATTTTAATAACCTGACTTACAGGACGAAAAATCGTTGACGCTCCGTTGACGCTCATTTTGCCACAGGTGTATCCACATTATGCAACCAGTTACTGTGGCATACATTATCAGGTACGGTGTTTGACAGTCATTCTATCCGTTTCATGTATGTTTTCATTATCACTACATTGTTCTTTCATTGTGCATATAAATATATCCTTTAAAATATACAGAAAAGTGTCCCTCCGGTTACTTTCAATCAATTCTCGTCCCCACCCTCAGATTCGCCCAAAAGGCTGTTGTCATCTACGAAATCAATGTCAGCGGTATTTCCACGCAGCAGATCGTGTACTCAGCAAATCTGGATTATAATCTTTATGGAGCTTGCTTTCCTTGGCAAATGCATTATGATTGAAAAATTGAGTGTTTGGAAGTGGAGAATGCATATACACACACCTGGAT
>Ga0307512_10002889_pt1 | contig 20849 bp, 21 predicted proteins | sample 14_EM_MG_FD_200267 | JGI IMG/M metagenome (GOLD analysis project Ga0307512, IMG submission 200267) | Populus trichocarpa ectomycorrhiza microbial communities from riparian zone in the Pacific Northwest, United States - 14_EM | ecosystem: Host-associated > Plants > Roots > Unclassified | place... | reverse complement strand
GGTATTGCACCAGTAACACAGCGCTCATGGCCTTAAAAGGTTCGCTACATTAGACGTGAGTCATACCCAGCCAGTGGCTCAAGCACAGCCTCTGTTGAGTGAACGGTGTTGAGAAAATATCATGATTCATGAATATAACTGCGCCCCGCTACACAGCCTCACAGATGATCACTCATACACGAGGTCAGCTCTGCCAATCACAACCCCCGTGCCATGCTGACCGCTAAATCCCAAAGCGGAATGCAACCAATCTACAGAAAGTGAGCGTGTAGGGGATAAGAATCTTCAAAATGCTAAATGTAAGAATATTTAAAATCTCCTATCTAACTAGTTACTGTGGCATGAGAATTTCAACTAAGAATAGTGTATTTCAACTGTCACCATTGCATTCCACAGTAATGGTGACAAATCTGCCTGAATGATTTGTGTGAGTGACAGTGACAGGATAGTCATAAGTTTGAGAGGTTACCATGAGCCAACAAATATCCTTACATCAATATGATATTTCCGTCACCCTCATGTGAGGCTAATAGATGTCTACCGGCCTCACATGAGCCTTACCTGAAATAGAGTTCCCCCGCTAAAGTTGGTACATAAAACGCCGGGCTTAGCTTCTCACGTTTATTTATACTCGGGAGGAAAAAAAGCCCCGATAAGGTATAGATTTTTACAAAAAGAATAACGCCATTCGTATCCATTAATTTTTTATGATTTCATGATTTTTGTTTTTTATTCCTACCCCCATCTCTGGACTTAAGCCTCAATCTTCTCCTTAGGAAAAGGGGTGAAGCGGAGGTAAGGCTTGACGATGCGGAAGTCGGGGAAGAGAGTCTGGTTCAAGGTTAGCTTCGCCTTAATCCCCTCAGGCAGTGGGGGGGGTGCAAACCTTCGCCTCCTCGTTGGTGACGGAAGGATGAACGATGACGTCGTCGCCCTTGACCCAGTTGATGGGGGTAGTGATGCTTTTACCCATTAGCTTCCCTCTTCTTCAATGCTCAACTCTCTAAACTCACCGGTGCTTATCTCCAGTCTGGAGGGAGTCAACAACACGGAGGACCTCCGCAGCATTTCTTCCGGTGGAAGCAGGGTAGGAGAGAATGAGACGGATGGTCTTCTTGGGGTCGATAACGAAGACCGAGCGGATGGTGAACGCAATGCCCTTGGAGTCGACGTTGGTAGCGTCCTGGTGATCAATCATGTCGTATGCGAGCGAGATCTTACGCTCCTTATCGCCAATGATGGGGAACGACAGCGTGGACTGGGAGATCTCGTCGATGTCCTTGATCCACTTGTCGTGAGACTCAATCGTGTTTGCGGAGAGTCCGATCATCTTGACATTGCGTTTGGTAAACTCGGGCTCAAGCTTGGCGAAGGCACCGAGCTCAGTCGTGCACACGGGGGTGAAGTCTGGTTTTGATTGTAAGACGGTATGGACTACAGAAGGAAGTGGAAGGGGAATACTAACCTTCTGGGTGAGAGAAGAAGACACACCAGCTGTCGCCTATCCACTCGTGGAACTTGATAGGGCCCTTGGTAGTTTCGGCCTCGAAGTCTGGGGCAGTACTACCGAGACGGAGACTGTAAGGGAAGAAATCAGTACTTTTACTTGCGGTGACACCTAAATCTTGCAGCGTAACACTTACGGGGTAGCGCGTTCTTCAGCCATTGTGTTATAGATAGGCAAGTGGTATTTGGAGTGGTCTGGTAGTTGTATTTTTGAAGGTATGGATGTATTAGTAGGGAGGGGATGTCGAGTTTTTAATGGCGGGGCCAGGAGGGAGCGACGCTTGGGATGGTGCAATCGATAGTTTGCCGATATGGGCACTCTCGATAACGCTCTCGGATTTCTGGTGCCATTTTTTTTTTCTTCGTGAACACGTTCCTACAATGACGTGCTAGATGTTGAACTTTGGTGCACCCTGCTTAAGCCAGTTCGGGCTACAGAGGAGGGGTAGTTTGTAATCTTATGCCGTCCCACATGAACATCATATGATGTGATCGCTCGTAACATCCTTTTTATCCTCATATTTCCCGTGCTATAAAAGATAGCACCTGGGCGCAATCTCCAAGTGCAACCCCAAGTACCGTCTCCAAGTTCGCTTGAGCGCTGTCTTTAAGTGCATTTAAGTACCGTCTCCAGCCAGCCCAGATCGATCGTGTGTACATAAATAGATAGATAGGTAGGTAGATAGATACAGAATACAAGCTGAATGCATGGCTTATGCATGGCTTATGCAATGGTTCGATAAAGAGTAGTAACCCTCGTCAGACGGAGAGCACTAAAGTATTGTATCACACTCGCTCGTGCGTCCATTGAGTCGGACGAGGCCGAGCGGAGATATACCCATTTCCCCCGATGTACTACTACTCCTACTCAACGGGACCAAAGGTGTAAATACCGTGGGTGGTTGTAGTAGTTAGTATTCATTAGAAAACAGCTGCGGCGCTGAGAAAAAGCGTCTGGAATTGCGTTGGAATTGTGTCTTGCAGAAAAGTGGTTAGCTGCTGCTTCCTGCATAGTTAATGGAGTATCACTTACTTTCTGTGTCGTCCTGCAGTAATTGGTGGTGTTGGTGGTGTTGGTGGTGTGGGTAGCTGAGATGGGGTGGGGTGAGATAACTGGCTGTATCCTCACATGATCTGCCACTGACGAAGCACGACGCTGAATAAGCGTAAATTATCGTTCCCTACTTACATACTAGGGTCAAACAAGTTCATCGTGAAGGAATTCTTGGAGATTATGATGACAGTGATTCTAGCGGCCTCTCTGAGTCCCCGCTGAATAGTTGTACACCATCACTTACCCGGGCACCAAGAGGGAGACCATCGCTAAAGCGAAAACGAAAGGGAGATGGCAGAAGCTTTCGACAACCACAGGATCCTGGCCTGCCAGATGTTTCAAATCGTGTACCGCAGCGTTGCACCACCTGCAGAGGTCTTGGTCACTATGCAAGCGGCGTACTAGGCCACACCTAGCATTGTGCGAGAAGGATGGCAGCGAGAGAAGCAGGGGAACAAGAGCAGTATGGCGGTGAAAGTAGAGTCAGAGAAAGAAAACGATCGAGCGAGAGAAATAACTTGAGGGATAGAATGTACAGTACAATAGAAGATATATTAAGCTGGCTGCTTTCTTACCGGGCATAAAAACCGAAGAAACAAATGTGCGCCAACACCCATGAACGTCATCAATTTTCCTGCTTCTTGTGTCAGTCAAACAGTCCAACTTAGCCTTCGAGAGACTAGCAGGATGTTATCCAGACGAAAGGAATGAAAGTACTTCCATGTTTGGCATCGACTCAGCGAGCTTATACATGGTATGCTGCTCCTGAAATTCATACTTGATATCCTGTCCGGAAGGCGAGGTTTTGTGGTCCTTTTCGCTGCTTGACGCCTGCTGCTGCTCGTTTGCGTCGGTAGGCTGGTGCTCGCCGGACCCGCCACTTCCAAACGGGTCCTCGGGTACGATCCTCACGTGAGCGAACTCGTGGAACGCGACCGGCTGCCACAAGATGATAGAGCTGTTGAAGGGCTTAAGCTTGTAAAGTGTGTTAAGATTAACGATAAGCTGCGGGATAAGGACCGGAGCGTGACTGGTAACAGAACAGAGGGCAGAGTTGGCTTGGAAAGTAGTTGTATAGGTTGTAGTGACACGGAAACCACGACGGAGGCGTGGAACGTAGAACGAAGTGTTGAGATGAGGGCCATCTTAGAGGAATGGGTAAAAAGAGATCAAACGAAGGCAACTGAGGTGATGAAGGAATGAACAGGAGTGGTGGAGGAGAAAGAGGATGGAGGAGTGGTCAAGCTGTTTAAACCTTACTGTGAGCCTCACGGAGCCTTAAGGGCAGAGGGAGGGGGGAATCGGCACTGTCATACTCTAGATAGAGTGAATAGAGTATGATTAAAACAAAAAACAAAAGCCTCACGGAGCCGCAGCCATGTGAGCTGTCTTAGCTTCGCTTATGCATGGTTACCGGTTGATGATGGAAGAGATATTAGATTAGACGATCAGATAAGGCTGACTAGCCTGGTTGGGGCTAGTACTTGGTGGATTGTGGGGATGATATCTCGCGATTCTACAGGGAATAGAGAACATCCGCTTCCAAAAGGGCAGTCAAAAAAAACGGGTTAGACTGCGGTTTCTGTGGCACTTATACTATTCTGGTATTGGTGATCGAGATCACTTGTGAAAGAAATGTTCTATAATAGTCTGCCATCTGGCTTTTATCGCTGGTGCTACGTTCTACAGTCGACTGCAGAAGCCCAAGAAAGATGAAAAAGACTGAGGCCCCAAACAAACCCCTTGCAGTTCTCAAACCAGCTCAAATACTTCTTCTACTCTTTGAAGTCAATGTAATTGGGGACGAAGAGCATAAGGGAAGTGTTAATGCCTCTCATCGAGATATCTCTTGTACAAGATCTAGAGGTCACACCGGGGAAAATGACCATGCGCAACGCGCAGCTCATAGAGAAGCTGTTTTTCGGACGGTATTCCATAGGATATTTGACGCGTGGCACAATAAAGTCCTATGGACCTGCGCATTGACTAGATTACTATGACACAGGCAAATATCTGCACTCGATACTATACATGATGCTGCGTACAGCACACTTGACTCCATGCTTCCAAACGCACTTCATTGCACGCTCCCAAGTACGCTCACATGTACGAGCACAAGTACGCTCTCAAGACGCTCTCAAGACGCTCTCCAGACGCTCACATGTACGAGCACCAGTACGCTCTCAAGACGCTCTCAAGACGCTCTCAAGACGCCCTTAAGACGCTCTCCAGACGCTCACAAGTACGCTCCCAATTGTACTCGATGGCACACTCCCCGCCTGCTTGACTGTACGCTCCCAAGTATGCACTCGATTGCACTCGATTACACTCGATTGCACACTCCCAAGCAGGCTCCCAAGCAGGCTCCCAAGCACATTCCCAACTATGCTCAATTGCACGCTCCCAAACTCACTTGACTATACGCTCCCAAGTACGCTCCTGTGCGCTCGATGCAGAGAGACTCGCGGAGTAGAAGGCGCTAGGCGCCGGGCGGGGTGTGGCCGGTGAGGTGTGGCGGGCGGGGTGTGGCAGGCAGGGTATAGTGGCCAAAATCATACGTCGGTCGATATCATAGTCTGAACCTTATCTTTAGCGCGCCCACCGCGACAGGATCTCACGATGTCTCACTGTCATGGTGTTGACAATTGCAGCCTTAGATTCTGCAGGAAAGGTAGACAATTGAATCTTGGGGAGAGCAGATCTCCGTCTCAGATTTTCCAGTGGAATCTGCAGCCTGCTTCCCATCGATTATGGGCGTACGTGAACGCATTTGGCCCAGGGCTGATGGTGATGATGGTGATGGTGATGGTGATGGTGGTGAGAGTGGTGGTTGTCAAAGATGATAGCCCCATGTGAGGTTCATGTCATGCTTACCTATTTAATCAAACCCCCCATAACGTACCTATCGCTGTAACTCGGCTACAGTATTTGAATTCTAACATCAGCTATCAACGTACCGTAACTTCAGCCCCCAAAGAAGCTTGCACTGATGCAATATATCCGATTCCTCAAATCGCCCAGCTTCAAGGCGGGTAGGCGCCGTGATGGTATAATATTTGCCTGTATGTTCTGATTTGGGCGAGTCATTCATGCATAGGGATAGCCAACCTACTTGATAAGAGTTTAAATGGCCGGCGTTGTGATCACCACCATCATCATCACCATGACCATCACAGAAAGAGTTGTAACCAGCATGAAACAGCCCAGGACAGAATGTGTGCGCATACATACGTCCAAAATGGATGGAAATCGGGCTGCAGATTCTGTTAGAAAAACTGGGTCGGAGATCTGCTCTCCCCAAGTTTAGATTGTTAACCATGGCCAAAGGAGAGATGGCTGAAATCGTCAACACTATGGCCTTAAGATATCGTGAGATCTCATCAGAGTGCTGAAGATAAGGTTCACGTCATTAGACTTCAATCAACCGAAGTCATGATTTCGGCCACTCTCACTCGCCACTCTGCTGGGTCTGTGCAGCCAGGTGCGCTCGACTCCATGCTCCCGGGTGCACTCAGCTCTATACTCCTAAGTATACTCGATTGCACATTCCCAAGTGTACTTAGTTGCACGCCCCCAGGTGCACTCGTCTCGATGCCCTTGGGAGTGTCCCCGCTCTAAAAATACAAGATTGGCCGGCGCTTAAGAACGGTTCTGCGGATTCGCAACCTGAAAGCGTGACCACTTAGAGCGCATTGAGTAGATCATTTAATATCTAACAAGTGTCTCAATCGGAGGAATATTCGTGGAGTTGGATGTGGAATTGATGGAATCCCATTTGAGAGCATGGAGTCGAGTGTACTTGGGAGTTAGGAGCTTGGGAACATGACTCGAGTGAACGCACTTGGGAGCATGGAGTCAAGTACACTTGGAGTCATAGAATTGAGTGCAGTTGGGAGCTAGGAGTCGAGTGCGTTTTCCCTGCGCGCTTGCGCTCTATATGAGGAACAGCTTGGAAACAATCGTAGAGAACTGATGTTTACGGGAGCATGGAGTAATGGGGAAGGGGTTCTGGGTGCCTTGGGAGAGAGAAAGCTTCAGTAACAATATTGTGTCCTGATGAAAACGTTCAACGTTCAAGCATCCTTTATCTCCCTCCATGATTTAGGCTTTAGCTGATGAGTTTCCATGGAAAGAATACCTAACCTCACCCATAATAGATATCAATAGACGACGAAACATATTGCCAAGTACAATTGGTACTGAGTACTGTTCCGAAGCGGCCAGTCCGGACAGATATCTGCAGTCTGGCATCTCCTGACCGGCCCGCGCCAAGGGCGGCTTCATATGTGGCGGTCTATACCTGACCGATCTGCTAATCTGTGGGTCGGCCTGTGGGTGGACTGGCCGCTTCGGAACACTAGTCTAAAAAGCATACCACTGAACGGAAATCGCCTTTGTTTTTAATTCCACCCATACTATCTAGTCTCTATCTAACCTTACTGCAGGATTGCTCTCAATGAAATTCAGATCCATCTTATGCCCCAACAACTCCCTGATGTTACTCACTTTATACCGGATCATGGTGGGTCGTTCCAAACTCAGTCCCCACCCATAAACCCTCAGGTCCTTCGGCAATCCCATGCTCTCTAACATCTCGGGTCTGAACATACCCGAATTTCCAATCTCGACCCACTTGCTGAGTCCAGGGTGAAATCCAAAGATCTCCATCGACGGCTCGGTGTAGGGGTTGTATGCAGGCTTGAAGCGGAGATTATGTACTCCCATCTTCTTAAAGAATTCCTGCATGAAACCAATCAAACCTCCCAACGTGAGACCGTAGTCCGCAATGACTCCCTCGACCTGATGGAACTCAGCTAAATGTGTGGCATCGACAGTCTCATTGCGGAAGACGCGGTCGATAGAGAAGTAACGCGTAGGGCGCGGGTCCTTGGCTAGCTTGTGGAGTATTGCGGCAGAGATGGCGGTTGTGTGGGTGCGGAGAACAAGGCGGAGAGATTCCGCCTCCTTCCAATGGTAGCGGTAGCCCTGCGATCCGAACTTGCCGATTTCGTGAACTTCGCGGACGTTGTTCCAATATTCCGTGAGTTCTTCTCCAGTTTCGTCCTCGCGTGGCCTGTCGGCCACCGCCGGGTCAGAGATGTAGAAAGTATCTTGCAGGTCACGGGCGGGATGTTGCTGGGGAACGAAGAGGGCGTCGAAGTTCCAGAAACCGGACTCTACGAAACTGTGCAAGGTAAGCCCGAGCTGAGGTGACAAAATATATTGACAACCTCCTCTTGTCGGACGGTGGAATTTACCGACTCGTAGGCATTTCAGTGAAGCCCATCTCGAAAAAGATGTTCCTAAATTCGTGGCGGACTTTGTTCAGCGGATGCAAAGCACCGCTTGGGGTATGTGCACCGAGAGCGGCAAAGTTGTAAGGCTTGAAGGACTTCTCCTTCCACGCACCACTATTTCAATTAGCAACCTACAGCCGACAAGGCAGCAGATACTGCAGCGTTAACCTTGCAATCATCTCCGCTGTCAGATCCGTCTCCTCCTTGACAATCTCCAGCGCAAACTTGGGGCCTTTGTTGATCTTGAAGCTAATGTGCTTCTGCATAACGACCAGTTTCCTCTTCTTCAGATCCGTCAGGACCTTTGGGTCGGGGAGCGTCTTGGTGTCCTTGATGATCTGTAGCTGCTCGCGGGTTACATCCTTAATTGATGATGCCTACATATCCGTCCACAATTAGCATCCACCCTACCGGCATCCACCCCACCAGCATCAAATGTGACGTACCTTCTTCACCAACCTATCTCCGTCCTTCTTGATCCAACCTTCCTTAAAAGCCTTGCCTTGCCCAACCTTCGCCGAAGCAGCACCTACAACTTTCTGCCGTGCATCAGCAATCTCATCCTCACCCTTGCCGTACCAGGTTGACTCACAGCTAGCTCATTGATCTTAAGCCCATCCAAAGCCTTACAAACAGCCTCGTACACCTTGGCCTCATGGGAACCATCTTGCACAATTCCCGCACCCTCTGCCGTTATTACTGCAATCTCTTTGTCCACAGTCTCGTAGGTAACCATTTCCCGACTCTGCAGTGAATCCAAGGCGCCCTTCAAAACCGGTGACTCGAGGTCCGGGAAGGCCATCGTAGAAGTGAGAGGTAGAGTGCTGGCATCTTTCAGTGCGTGTAGCACCTGTGTAGGAAGATCCGGTGCCATTGTGCAAGTAGTTTCGAGCTCGAGGTCGTCAGTTGTTGAATCGCTGGGTGAGGTTCTGAGCTAATGGTGGGGTCATTTATTAGTTACCCGGACAGACCTTCATTGTGAGTCACTCATTTCTGGGATTTGCCAAAGTTTGCAAGTTGCAGAGGAAAGGCGACCTACCTTGGATTGTCAACCGTGAGAGTACAAATGGAAGCAGTGAATTTGCTGTGATCCTTTACAACTACCTCAACACACGCAACCTAGGCCTCCAGGCTTGAAGATTCAAAGGTGTGAAATGGGCCACGAACAATTGATGAGCACAACAATGATGAAAAGGAAAGGGGAGAGAGAGTATGTCAGTGCTCCCTTTAAATGAGGTCTTGGGCTCACACTTCTCAAACTGCTATATAAAATACCACAACCCAAACATGAGAAACGAATGCCCAATTTGCTCAAATTCAGACAGGCCTGTAATTCTCAAGTTTAGAAACCTACAGCATAAAGAATCCAACCTTAACTCCAGGGGCAGAAACTTTTGAACAAAGCGCGGTCAGAAAATTCGTGTTTGCTGTGTTGGCACACCGTCAGTTTCAGATTTGACTTAAACCCGGTGCCGAACCGATCCCGTTATTTGGTTTCGGCCCTTGATTTGTTCCGCGGATGTCCGCCACGGCTTTGAGAGTCGAAACGCTAGCTCACTCTGAAAATGCTGACCCGCGAGAATTTCATCGGCATTCATCAGGGCACCTTGCCAGCCTGGCAGCCTCACTCTTGCGTACTGTCACGTAGGGCAATAACTGTGCGGTCTGGTTCTCATGGCATAAGTGATATCTTTTGCATCCCGAAACCCAGCTCAACAGTCAAAAGTACACTTTGAAAGGAGGGAAGTGTAAATCATCTTTGAAAACCTCACGCAACGGTCCACGAGTAGCATCACACAACCATCATTGTTACATTCCTTTTAGAAGCCTATCTCCTGCCGCAGCCCCATCTAATGCCTTGTCCTTGCCCTCGGCTTACTCCTGACAATACTATCAACCCTCAACAACATCTCCGCTGCCTCACTAGCCGAAGAAACCACAGCCCTCTTGAGTTTGAAACTCTCGATGACACGCAGTTCCCTCATATCCGCGATGCGTCCGCCGGGAGTATAAAGGTCCAGTCCAGAGCTGTTCATCCCATTATGATGTGCTGCTCTCAGCTTGGCAACCAAATCACTTGAATCAAAGCCTGCGTTGTCGGCAAGGATGGTGGGAAGCTGTCGTAGCGCACGGCCGAACGCTTCAATGGCTAGTGCCTTTTTTCCTGGCGTGTTGTGTGCCGCGTTCTCCACTGCTTTAGACATGAGCATTTCGGAACAACCACCTCCAAGGACGGTGCGCTTTTCGACGACGGTTTGTGAGAGCACCGACAGCGCATCGTGGAGTGAGCGGTCCGCCTCGTCGAGGAGTTGCTCGGTAGCCCCACGAATCACGATGGTACATGCCTCTCCTGCGGCCACTCCGGAAAACTTGATGAGGGTATCTTCACCGATGATGACCTCTTCGATCAGGTCGCATTGGCCGAGTTTTACGTTCTCGGGGTGATCGAAGGTGGAGGTGATTTCTCCGCCGGTGACGAGGGCGAGACGCTCAATACCATCAAAGTCGGCATGTTCGATCGAAACGATTCCTGCGTCGGCAAAGAGCTGCTCTGGCCAGTTATAGATGAGCTGACGGTTAACGAAACAGTTGATACCGTGTGCTTTGATCTTTTCGACTTTGGCCTTCATCTTTTCCCGCTCGGCCTTTTCGAGCTCAGCAAGTTTGCTGGTCGAGTCGACTTTCACACGTGCACCGAAGATCTTAATTTTATCTGTGTCCATGGCTACGGAGAAACACCATCAGCTGTTGAAACAATCCCATGAAAGGGTGAGTAGTCCTTACCAGTATTTGCCACCAAAATTTTCGCCTTCTCCAACCGCTTTGACTGGTTGAGTCCAATCCGCTTATCCAGAATGAAGCCCTCATCGAGATATGAATCCACCAACTTTCCACCAGCCTTCTTGATGATTTGGATGTTATTAAGATTTGTGCTTCCCTTGAGCCTGAGCACAGCGTCGACCGCTAGCTCTGCAAAATGTTCCTTATCTTGACTGAGAACCTTCGAGCTCAATGTTGTTCTCGCAATGTTAATTAGGTCTTGTCGAAACGCGGCAGTGTCGTCGCCATGGTTAACAGCGGCCTTCTCGAGAGCTTCCAGAGCGGCGGCGGAGGCGATACGGTAGCCGTCGATTATGGTCTGCGGATGAATCTTTTGGTCGACGAGACGCTCGGCTTCGCGGAGGAGCTCGGCGGATAGCACGGTGACGGAGGTGGTGCCGTCGCCGATTTCGTCGTCTTGGACTTTTGATATGTTGACGAGGACTTTTGCGGCAGCATTATCGAGAGCTATCGATTTGAGGATGGTGGCACCATCGTTGGTGACCATGATCTCGCCGGTTGACCTATAGCAGTAAATATCGGAAGTTAGCAATTGATGCGAGAGATGGATTATGATGGGGGAGGGCATACGCAGACTGCAAGATCTTATCCATCCCTTTCGGTCCCAGTGTTGTCTTTACCAGATCACCCACTGCTATTGCTCCCACAAACGCCGACAATCCTACACTACCGTCAGCTCTTCATCTGCTCAATGGATTACTTTGTACACACTAGCATTCTCTCCACGCTCTTCTTGTACTTGGTCGGCGAAAATCTGGGTTGGGTTCGACTATAGACGTATCATTAGCTTCTTCGTCGGTTGCGTACTTTCGGGAAGGTGATGGAGACATACCATGATGATATTAGATTATATGGGCTGAGTTTCGTGATGGTGGGGTTGGTGTTCCCGAACTTCTCTTGCGGCTTGAGGCTCGAAACTTTAGCGCGGGTTTGAAGCGAGTTAGGGCTTGGGGTTTGAAAGTACGTCAGTTCGAGTGCAGTTCGGTGAAGATGTCAGCAAGATCACCACTCGGGCTTCCTCTACTCTCTCTGAAGACTGGGGGCTTCGCAATGACGCTCAGTCGGTACATAGAGATTTATCAGTTATTAATTGCCGGTAATATAGTAAAAGCATGTATTAGCTTCGCAGACCATAACAATAGTCCCAAAGTTTGCCCTCATTATAGAAAGTGGCTTAAACTTTCAGTTGAATTATTTCTGTGAGATTTATCCTTTTGCAGACGCGTACACGTGCAGCTCATGACAAGCTCCCCATGGACTCCTGCACGATGCGCAGTCCATACTAGACCTATAGTGATTCATGTATGGACCGATGGGAGTTTATAGCATGGCAGAGTCTATAGACCTATAGAAGTCTTACTGCTAGTAGGGTCTATGGGCCTATTCAAGCCTTATATATACTGTCGATACTATTATTGACAGCACACTTGAGAGCATACTTAATACAGCACTTGAGAGCCTACTTGGGAGAGTACTCTATAGAAGCTTTGACATTGACCTACTCCCACCGCTATCGCCATCACCACCACCATCTCCGTGGCCATCACATTGAAAGAGTTGTGACCATCATAAGCAACCCAGGACCGAATGTATATAAACGTCTAAAATTGATGGGAATCGGGCTGTAGATTCCGCTGGACTATAGACTTGGACCAACGTCGTGATTTCAGCCATCCGCTACTCCACTGGTCTGTACATTCAGATGCACTCAACTCTATACTCCCAAGTGCACTTGATTACACGCTCCAGGTGCACTTGTGTCCATGCTCCCAGCTGCAATGTCCACACTCTCGGGATACCGCTGCTTGTCATCAAATGATCTACTCGATGCCCTCTAAATGGTCGCCTTTACAAATCATGAATCTGTCCAGCCGTTCTCGAGCGGCTGTCAATAATGTCTATTTGGAGCAGGGACACCCTAAGGACGTGGAGACGAGTGCAGCTAGGAGCATGGAGACGAGTGCACTTAGGAACTTGGAGTTGTGTGCGTTTGTGAACTTGGAGTGTACTTGAGGGCATGAAGTCGAGTGCTTGGGAGCTAGGAGTCGAGTGCACTTGAGGACATGGTGGAGAATGGAGTATATCCCACAGGCATTTTGCCGTTCCCCGCGTGTCCGCGCTCCATAGTCATCCCGTGAAATTGATATCATACTATCCACGTCCATGTACAGGTCCATAGGACTTCATAGTGCCACGCATCAAATTCCCTACAGAATACCGTCTGAAAAACAGCTTGTCTATGGGCTGCACATTGCGCAAGATTATTTTTCCCAGTGTATAGTGGATTTGCACTTTTGCCGATGTTTTTTTAGTTATTGCTCAATAAGTCCTACATGTTTCTCGCAGGTATCAAGCATCGCGAGAAAAATAGAATTCCGATCGAACGTGTCTATTTGGAGAGACTCGGTCACATGCTGCAAAACAGTTCTTAGACCTTCCAGCCCATCAAAGAGACGACTGCCTGCGTTTTTTAGTAATCCTTTCAACAACTTAGTCGCCTTCTCGATTGTAAACTCGTTTGTTGTAGCATGCAACAAAGATATGAAGGTTTTGTTGCTCTAGGCCGCCGTATGTTTGGAGCTGTACAATGAGGGTATATGGTAACATCGGCAAAAGTTAAGTTATTACAATATTGTAACTTGATATATTCCACCGTACTATCATCTTGTGTAGTGATATTTAAGTATATACTTCATTCGCCCGTTTCGTTTCCCGAATCCATTTTCCCATTTCATTTTTATATTTCGTTTGAAAGTTTTGTTTAGAACTTTAAAAGGCTTAGGATCTTGATTTTATTTTTATTTTGTCTCATTATTCCCATATCAAGTAACCAGTTGTACGCTAAAGCTGCTAGCGTATGCTCAGTGATATGAATATTTTCATATCTAGCAGCACATAATTGATTACAAAGCACCGCCAAAGATCGCGCCAAGAAGCTCACATTACTTGATGTGGACAGCGGGCAGGGGTTATATAAAATTTTAAGTTTCGGGTGTTGTCACGCAAAATCACTCGAAGATATTGTGCCCTCGCTCGAACATTGGCGGTTGCTCGCTACAGGCTGCCGTACCCGTGTATACTTGTGGGTGAAGGTATGAGGAGGGATTTGTGAATCCATCAGCATCACAGAAGGTTTTGTTAACACCTCTGACAACACACCACACCACCTTTTAGTTTTGCCAAGACCGATTTTACCCAATCAAGTTTGACATCGCGAGAAAATTTTTGCTTCAGTTTTCAGTTGAAAGAATTTCAACTGCTTAGAAGCTAAGAAAGATGAGTCTCTTTCGAGCAAAAAAGACCACCTTTCAGAAGGCGGTCGACAGGATGAACAACGGAAAGACTGAAGGGCCCGTTTCCGGGACTTTCAATGTTTCCAGCAGCCATATTGGCGATTTACTCGATGCGATTACCGGACCACCTACGAACGATGGACCGGCGACAAACAGTGAGAGGGGTGACCTCGAACAAATGGAGAGAGATCTTCACGGAGATTTTGAGTATGTAAGACTCACGGACGAAGAGAAGAAGGAGGAATTTGAGGCGGGCCTACACTATGCTCGCGCTGAAGACGATTTGAGGAGACGCGAGGATAGCCAAGCAACCCCCAGACTGGAATCAGGACAACTTCCCAGCGACCTGAAGGACATTAGAGCATACTCCTACCTGTTGGGAAAGACTGGAGTTACGGGTATTACACGATATGGGAGCGATGATTCTTCTGAATTGTCGCCACCACCAACTACGACGAATTACGGGGGAAGTGAAATTTCCTTCCCATCGCACACACCAATGGAGAGGGTAGATTCCCCTTTGCCATCTACGAATTATAGCGAGGAAAGCCTTCTGGGTTTACCTCTGAGCGCTCTCCCCCAGGATCCTTTTTCGACTCCTAGGGCGATTGCTGGAATCATTGCGCGTAAGTACATTCAGTCGGAGGAAAATGTCAGCCAACACAAGGAAAAAGAGGTGGGAATGGAAGAGACCCGGAAAGTCTACACACCCATTCCGAGAAAATTCAAAATAAGCGATGGTAGCGACAGCGAAGACGACACGATGATGGAGGTGGAGTGGAGGGATGAAGAGGTTTACCTGACACCCACCAAGAAAGGAAAGAGGCGCAATGAGGGGAAGGGAGTTGAGAGGCTGGCAACACCCGAGCGACCAATCCCGAATATGCCGCAGACACCTAGCAGGAGAAAGCTTGAGCCGGAATGGGCCAAGCCTGCAGAGTCTTTAGCCAATGAGGATGAACCAGCGGATCTGGGAAAGTTTATTGGTGAGTATCTTCGGAACACTAATGGACTGAGGGATTTTATGGTTGGACAGGAAAGAAATGACACGAGTTATGATAATCGGTGCCAACAACAGAGCCAACATATCGCGGCAAGACAAAATCATACTGACGCAGCAGTTATGTCGGTAAGGAAGATAGCCCAGAAAGTGCAGACTGATGTTGAGTTGGAAAGGGAGTATGCATCAGAAAGGGTGGAAAAGCTTGATGAAAGATTGAGCAAGATGGAAAAAAGATTGGCCAAGATTGCACCAGTCAATATGGCCAAGACGATTGAAAATGCATTGAAAAATTGCATGGAAGGAATGATCGATCAGCTGACAGATAGGGTGGTGAAGAGATTTGAGGATGCAGCTGAAGAAGATAGGAAAAAGACGGAAATTTGAAGAGGGAAACAGGTAGAAGCCACCTCTGAGAATGATAACATGAGCGAGATTGCATTTGAACCGGGGGCAACTTTTTCGAGGGAGGAGAATGAGAAAGTAGCCAGGGTGTTTGAAATGATGGAGGTGGAGGAACAGGAACTGGAGGCATCAAAACATGAGCCAGTTATTCCACCAGGAGAGAAGAGGCAGGAAGTTCCGAAGATCACACCGAGTGGACAGGTTATGATTGCGAAGAGACTGGTTATCGCGCCAGCAGTACCGGAACAAAGAAGAAGGAGGTCAAAAAACCGGAGGTAAAGGAGGTACCAAAGGGACCAAAGGCTGTAGGAAAAAAGCCGGAAGTTAAGAAACCGACCAAAAAGAAGCCGGACAAGAAACCGGATGAACGAAAGAAGGATACGTGGGCGCAGAAGGTGGCAGCACCACCATCATCAAAGAAGCAACCCGAACAGCGACAACAACAACAACAATCGGGGCAGCAACAGAAGAAGAAGGGAGATGGCTTTACCGAAGTAAAGAGACAGCAAAAGAAGGATGAGATAAAGCTGGTCCTCCCAGGCCAGAATTCGATGGAGAACAGGAGGGTCACCTATAAGATGGATAATGGCCTCCCTCTTTCTCAAAAGAAGAATTTGGACATTTCGTCAGAAGTGAATAGGGCACTTTCTGAGGCGGAGGCCCCACATTTTGTTCGCATCCAGGGAGTTACGAAGAACACCCGAGGATGCCTGTCTACAATCACGACCCCTGGAGCAACTGCTGAAATGTTCATTTGGTATAGGGAGATAGTGATTAAAGCAGCAAGGAAGGTGGACGCAGAAATTGTGGACATCGAAACGAGTGAACTCTGGGACAGAGTAAAAATGCACGGCGTCAATTTCGATAGATATTTGGGGAAGAAGACCGGAGGAGGACTTGAGAAATTGAGGCAGGAATTGCAGGCTGAGAACGAGGGAGTGGTGTTGCCCCTCGCCATCAACTGGATTGGAGGACCGAAAGATGTGCAGAAGAAGAAGGCGGAAGGAAAGAAAGCATCTTCGGTTGTGTTTGCGGTCAAAGGTAGTAAGATGGCCGAAAAAGTTATGAAGGGAGGTTTGAGGGCGGCAGGAGTGAAGTATGATGTGGAGAAATTCATGAATGCCGGACCAGATTCCTTTTGTGGAGTATGCAGCAGATGGGGACATGTTGAAGCGAAATGTGGAGCCATGAAGATGCCGGCGTGCATGTTGTGTGCGGGGAGGCATCTAACGAAGGATCATAAGTGCAACGTGGTAGGTTGCAAAGCTAATGCAGGACAGAACTGCACCCATAATGTCGACAAATGCATCAACTGCAAGGGAAAGCATATTGCGAAGGCCAACTGTTGCGTTAAGAATCAGGAGGCTATTAAGATGGCGAGAGAAGAAAGGCGTACCTGGAAGGAGAGAGAAGGGGAACGCAAAAATATGCCAACTGATCAACAGAAGACGCACAATACTACGGAGGATGGGTTGCCATCCACTGCAGAGGCGGAAGATAATGCTCAGAGTGATGAGCAAACAGAAAAGGAGCCGGAAGTCCAGGTTGTGGCAACACAAGAGACTGAAGGAGAATCTTCTAACGCAGGGACCCAAGAAACCCCCATGAAGACATGGTGAAATGCGTAATGCATAACTGTGGGAGGGGATATGAGGCAACTATGATGGCGTTGGAAAATGAAATTGTTTGGGGGGCTGATGTTGTGATGATACAAGAACGGTATGTGGAAAGAGAGGGATACAACATTAGCCACCCAGGATATAGATTGGTCAGAGGAGGACGAACAATGACTGCGATACGAAGAGATACACACCTGGAGTTTTCTGAGTTGCAGAAGGGGGGAGATGGAGACGTACAGGTGTTTGACGTAAAGTACCCATTGGGTAGAAAAATGAGATTGGTGAATGTGTATGATCAGCTGAGACAAGAGGGGGGAGTGAGAAGTCAAGGCAGACCGGCAGAGACAGCAAGATGGGGGGAGATTATGGAGCAGGAAAAGATACTCTTGGGGGGTGATTGGAATGCTCACAGCGATAGATGGGACCCACAGTGCCCACCAAAACGAGATGCAACCTTTTTGGAAGATCTTATGGATGTGTACAATTTGGTTGATGTTACGGATGGGGAAGAAACCAATTTGAATACGAGAAATGGCGAAACTTCGGGATCACTTATTGACTTTTTTGTTACTAAAGCCTCGATGGCTGATAAATTGGAAATGTCAACAGATTTGGCAACTACCTCGGATCATGCGATTGTGTGTGCCCAGTTAAGATGGGATGAAGGGGAAGGAGCCAAAGTGTAACGAAAGATTACAGGATGGGATATCGATGGGCTCAAATCGAAGGAGGAGGAAGAAAATTATAAAAAAGCACAAAGAGATTGGAAGGATAAGAGCTCAAAGAGACCGATGCTGGATGAGAAAAGCAGTGAAGAAGATTTACAGATGGAAGCTGAGTGGATACAGCAAAATTTTGTTAATCATCTTAATAGATACTGCAAAAAGATTAAGGTTTGCAGGAGATCTAAGAGGTGGTGGACGGTGGAGATCGCGGAAAATCGAAAGATTTTGGGATCGATAAAGAGAGCCAGAAAGAAATGGGACGCGTCGCAGCAACAAGTTAAGAAGCAGCGAAGCAACCTACGAAGAATGATCCGACAATTGAAGACAGAGATGTGGAGGCAGTTTTTAACTTCGGCCACAAGAGATCAGGTATGGCAGGGGTTGAGATATACGAAGCCAGGTGGACAACAAACCACAAGGGCTTTAAAATCCAGGACTGGGGAGGTGGCGGAATCCTGGGAGGAGAAGGCGGAGTTGATAAAAGAAGAAGCATTTCCGAAACCTTTGAAGGGTGTGGAGAGAAAGGCCCAAGAAGAGGGAGAAGAAATGTGGAAAAAGATTACTGATGAAGATATCCGAGAGGCTCTATTTGATCAGTCAGTTCAGAAGGCACCTGGCCCGGATAGGCTGGGCTTTAAGGCGATATGATTATTGTGGGAATGGGATTCTCAACGAATAATTAACATCGTCAAAGTGTCATTTAGGTTAGGAATACACCCGCGAGCTTGGAAGGAAACAAGGGGGGTAGTTATACCGAAGCCAAATAAGCCAGATTACGGAGCTGCCAAAGCATATACTGTGATTACATTGTTGAATTGTCTGGGAAAAGTAGTCGAGAAGGTGGCAGCCAACGCAATAGCAGAGGAGTGTGAGCGAAGGAGGTTACTTCACGACGGACAGTGTGGATGTAGAAAGAGAAGGTCAGCAATAGATGCGGTTGGAAGGTTGATGAAGAGAGTTGAAGAAGCGTGGGGGAGGGGGAATACCGCGGCATTGTTGTTGATGGATGTTAAGGGAGCCTTTCCGCATGTGGCAAAGGGGAACTTGATAAAAAGAATGGAAGAAATGGAGTTTGAAGCCGACCTGGTAAGGTGGGTGGAAAGCTTCATGGAAGATAGAAAAGTGATAATGTCAATGGACAGAAAGGAAGGAGATAGTATGGATGTGGAAACAGGAGTTCTGCAGGGGTCACCAGTATCACCAGTACTTTTTGTTATATACCTTTCCGGGTTGTTCGGCCAAGTTGAGGATAAGGAAGAAGGATGTGGAAGTGAGGGTATATCTTTTGTCGATGATGTGGCATGGGTGGTGGAAGGCGAGGATGTGGGGGTATGCACACAAAGACAGGAGAGATGCTCCACGGAAACAACAATTTGGGCAAAAAAGAATACCTGTCAGTTCGACATCGAAAAAACAGAAGCGATGTTGTTTACTCGACAAAGCAAGGATAAGGAACCCAAGATGAATGCCCGAGTAAGGGTAGGAAGTCATGAGGTTTCGTACAACAAAGAAGCGACAAGATGGTTGGGGGTATGGCTGGATGATATGCTTACCCTGAATGATCATATGAAAAAGACCTTAGCGAAAGCAAGGAGAGCGCAGAATAGGGTGAGATCCTTGATGGTGAAGAAGGGATTAAGCTCGGAAGGATGCAAAAGAATTCAAGTTGCGGCAGTTCAGGCAGTGGTGTAGTATGGGTCAGAATTGTGGTGGCATGGACAAGAAAATCGAGCCCAGGAGGTGCAAAAGTTGTTGAATGAACAGGGCAGCAGGGTAACCGGATGCTTTAGGACAACACCTCAGGGGGCGTTAATGAATGATGCGGATTTATGACCGGCAAAGGCTCTTCTTAATATCCGGGTTACACGGTATAAGTTGAGGCAGATGATAATGCCCGATGCTCAAGGCGGAGGGAAAATGTTAGAAGTACGGAGGAATGTCTTACAGAGGGTGGAGGGGATTGATGAGTTGATCCCGGAGGATACACCTTTCGAAAGGAGGAGTTACGAGAGGACGACAATACCGACAGAAAAAAGATCCCTTAAAGGCAAAGTGATAATTCAGGAGGAAAAACAAGCTTTGAAAGAGGCGAGATTAAAGAGGGATGGACTTGTTTTTTGGACTGATGGATCGAGAAAGGAAGATGAGTGGGTTGGGTGCGCAGTGGTATGGGAAGAGGAAGAGATGTGGCAGAAGAGGAGGGTGCACTTAGGCCGACAGAAAGAGGCGTTTGACGCAGAAAAGTATTCGATGTCGGAAGCAATAAAGATTGCAGATGAGATGGCAGAAAAAGAGGAGGTTACCAGAGTCACCGTTTTTACAGATTCTCAGTCAACTTTAAAATGAATACCATTGGACGAGCCAGGACCAGGACAGGTGCTAGCGCTACGAACGATGAATTGGGCCGATGCATTAGCCAGAAAAAATATCCAAGTAGAGTACCAGTGGGTACCTGCTCATAAGGGGATAGAAGGCAATGAAGAAGCGGACCAACAAGCGACAAAGGCGGCGTATAAGCGTTGCGGAAGTTACACCGAAACGCAAAATCTGCTACCATTTTTAGATGAAGTTTCTTTCTCCCATGTTAGCCGAAGGTTGACCGAGGTGAAGTGGGAAGAAAGTAAAGAAGAAATAAAAAAGATGGGGAAGAAGTCAAAGCACAGTTACCGGTACGATTTGGTGAAGAGGGGGGGTAACAGTGCGGTGATGGGAGCCAAAAAGATGATTGTGGCGAGGTTTTATCGGCTTAAGTCAGGACATGCACTGATAGCGAAATACCTATTGCAGATCGGAAAAAGAAGGGATATGAAATGCTGGTGGTGCGGGCATGAATATCAGACAAGAGACCACCTTGTTAAGTGGTGCAAGAGATGGAAACGAGAACAAAAAAGGCTTTGGGTTGATGGGCAAGAGGGGGAATATGGGTATGAGGGTATTGAAAAGGTGTTAAAGAAGCCAAAGATTTCATTGCCAATGTCTCTTGTTTTTGCAGAAGAAAAATGTTCGCAGGCTCTGATGGATTTCTTATCTTGTACAGATGTCGGCAGAATTAGCGGAGTGGTGGAGGAGGCGGAGAACTCAGATCACGAGGAGTCGAGTGATGGGGGGG
>Ga0307512_10002888_pt1 | contig 20863 bp, 22 predicted proteins | sample 14_EM_MG_FD_200267 | JGI IMG/M metagenome (GOLD analysis project Ga0307512, IMG submission 200267) | Populus trichocarpa ectomycorrhiza microbial communities from riparian zone in the Pacific Northwest, United States - 14_EM | ecosystem: Host-associated > Plants > Roots > Unclassified | place... | reverse complement strand
TGATCTCGGAGGCCGTGCAGGCCGCCGGCTTCGCCCTGGGTACGGACATCGTCTTCGCCATGGACGTGGCGGCGACCGAGTTCTACAAGGACGACGCCTACCTCTTCGAGGGCTCGCCCAAGACCACCGACGAAATGATCAACTACTACGCCAAGCTCGCGGAGACGTACCCGATCGTCTCGATCGAGGACCCGCTCTCCGAGGAGGACTGGGCCGGCTGGTCGGCGATGACCGCGCAGCTCGGCGGCAAGATCCAGATCGTCGGCGACGACCTTTTCGTCACCAACCCGACCCGGATCGGCCGGGGCATCGTCGAGAGCGCGGCGAACGCGGTGCTGGTCAAGGTGAACCAGATCGGCTCGCTGACCGAGACCCTGGACGCCGTGGACATGGCGCACCGGGCCGGCTTCAAGACGATGATGAGCCACCGCTCGGGCGAGACCGAGGACACCACCATCGCCGACCTGGCCGTCGCCGTGGGCAGCGGGCAGATCAAGACCGGCGCCCCGGCCCGCTCCGACCGCGTCGCGAAGTACAACCAGCTCCTGCGCATCGAAGAGGAGCTGGGCGACGCCGCGCGGTACGCCGGTGCGGGCGCGTTCCCGCGTTACCGCACCGCATAAACCCCGCTCGTCAGATCATGGAGTTGTGGCATCAGGTTTTCGGGGCATAGGTTCTGAGCCAGGTGCCGCAACTTCCATGGCCGGGCGATAACGGGGAGGGCAGGGATGACGCAGCGCCGCACGCCAAGCGGTCAGGGCCCGTCCCGCCGCACCCCGGTCGGCCAGACCGGTCGCCCAGGCGGTCGCGGGTCCGCGCGTACGCGGGACACCGGCGCCACCCGGATCGAGCCGCGCACCAGTGTGCCGGCTGCGCGCAGCACGCGGGGCGGCGATCGGTCGGGCAGCCGCCCGGCAGCCGCCCGCCGGGCCGCCGCCACGGGTGCCACCAAGCGCACGGTCGCGACCCGCCCGCGCGCCTTCACCGGCCGCGCCACGGTCCTGATCGGCGTGCTGGTCGTGCTGGCGTTGGGGTACACGTACCCGGTCCGGGTCTATCTCGCGCAGGAGTCGCAGATCGCCCGGATGGAGGCGGCGCAGGCCGCCCAGAAACAGAAGATCAACGGGTTGACCGAGGAAGCCGCGAAGTGGCAGGACCAGGAGTACATCCGGATCCAGGCCCGCGAGCGGCTGTTCTACGTACGCCCGGGAGAGGTCCCGCTGCTCGTGCTGAACGACCCGGTCGGCGCCGCCCGCGACGCCGGTAAGTCCCCTGCCGCCGCACCCCCGGCCAGCTGGTATGACACGCTCTGGTCGAGCGTGGCGGCGGCTAATGCGGAGCCCCGAAGCTGATGGACGAGCGTGACATCGAGGTCGTCGCCGAGCAGCTCGGCCGCCGGCCCCGGGGCACCCGCGCGGTCGCGCACCGCTGCCCGTGCGGCAACCCCGACGTGGTCGAGACGTCGCCGCGGCTGGCCGACGGCACCCCGTTCCCGACCCTGTTCTACTTGACCTGCCCGCATGCCACGGCCGCGTGCAGCCGTCTCGAGTCGGCCGGCGTCATGCGCGACATGCAGGAGAGGCTCAGCACAGATCCGTCGCTAGCCCAGCAGTACGAGAAGGCGCACGAGGACTACTTGGCCCGCCGCGAGGCCGTCGAACACGTCGAGGAGATCGCCAAAATTTCCGCCGGCGGCATGCCGGACCGGGTCAAATGCCTGCACGTCCACTTGGGGCACGCACTGGCGGCCGGCCCCGGGGCGAATCCGTTCGGCGACGAGGTGCGCGAGGCGATCGAGCCGTGGTGGACCGGCGGTCCGTGTGTGCCGCGCCAGCCTTCCTAAGATTCAGTGATGCAGGTTGAGATCCGCCGCGCGCGGACGTCCGATGTCAAGGCCATCCGAGCGCTCGTGGACACGTACACAGCGGATCGCCGGCTGCTCACCAAGGCCACAGTCACGTTGTACGAGCAGGTCCAGGAGTTCTGGGTGGCCGCCACGCCGGAGGGCGAACTGGTCGGCTGCGGCGCGCTGCACGTGATGTGGGAGGACCTGGCCGAGATCCGCACGGTCGCGGTCTCACCCGAGTGCCGCGGCCTGAAGATCGGCCACCGAATCGTCTCCGAGTTGCTCGGCGTCGCGCGCGAGCTCGGCGTGGCCCGAGTGTTCTGCCTCACCTTCGAGACCCGGTTCTTCGCCTCCTTCGGCTTCACCTCGATCGACGGCGCGCCCGTCCCGCACAGCGTCTACGAACAACTGCTGAGCTCGTACGACGAGGGTGTCGCCGAGTTCCTGGACCTGGAACGGGTCAAGCCCAACACGTTGGGAAACACGAGAATGCTCCTACACCTATGAGGGTCGCGGCGATCGACTGCGGCACCAACTCGATCCGCCTGCTGATCGCGGACGTGGTAGGCGAAACGCTGACCGACGTGTCCCGGCGGATGGAGATCGTCCGGCTCGGCGAGGGGGTCGACCGCACGGGCCGGCTCGCGCCGGAGGCCATCGACCGGACCCGCCGCGCCCTGCTCGGCTACGCGGCCGAGATCGCCGAGCTGGGCATCTCCCGGATCCGGATGGTCGCCACATCGGCCTCGCGGGACGCCTCCAACGCGGCGGATTTCCGGGCGATGGTCCGCGCCGTGCTGGGCGTCGACCCCGAGGTGATCACCGGCGACGAGGAGGCCCGGCTGTCGTTCACGGGCGCGGTCCGCGGGCTGGCGGCGGACCCGCCGTACCTGGTGGTGGACATCGGCGGCGGCTCGACGGAGTTCGTGACCGGTCATTCCACCTCGGAGCAGGCTATCTCGGTGGACATTGGCTGCGTCCGGATGACCGAGCGACACTTGAAATCCGACCCGCCGACCGCGGCGGAGATCGCCGCGGCCGAGCGCGACATCACGGCGGCGGTCGACACCGCGCTCGCGGCGGTGCCCGGCCGGGCGGCAAAAACGTTGCTGGGCCTGGCCGGTTCGGTCACGACGGTCACCGCGCTGGCTTTGGAGCTTCCCGGGTACGACGCGGGCCGCATCCACCACACCCGAGTGAGCTATGACGCCGTGGCCAAGGTGACGGCCGACCTGCTCGCGGCCACGGTCGCCGAGCGGCTGGCCCTACCGGTCATGCACCCGGGCCGGGCCGACGTGATCGGCGCGGGTGCCCTGATCCTGCGAGTGGTAATGGAACGCTCGGGACAATCCGCAATGATCGCCAGCGAACACGACATCCTCGACGGCATCTGCTACGGACTTCTGTAGCCGGATCGGCCCTGGTCAGTAGTACGTAACTGGCCGGGGCCCGTCGGGACGGAGCCTCGAAAGCCGGGAGGCTTCCCGGAAGCCCAACCGTCACAGAAACGCCTAGGAACCCGTGTCCATGGCCGCCGTCAGGGTTCCGTCGTCGACGAAGCCGCCCTTGCCCGGCCCATCGGCGGGCCGCAGGTGATGACCGCCCAGTTTCAGCGCCTGGCCGCCGCCAGCCAGCTACCAACTGTCACCATCCAGGTGCTGCCGTTCAGCCAGGGCGCGCACGCCGGTATGGGCGTCGGCTTCACCGTCATGGAGTTCGCGCCTGCTACTGACCCGTCCGTCGTCTACCTGGAGAATCTCAGTGGCGCGCTGTTCCTCGATCGTGACTACCATGTAGGCACCCACGGGCTGGCGTTCGACCATCTCCGGGCAACCGCCTTGTCCCCGGCCGACTCGACTACGCTACTGCGCGTAAGAGCCGAGGCCACCGCCGACGAGTGAGAAGAAGGAGGGCGCAGACATGACTGCGCCAGAGCAGGCCGCGGCGGTATGGCGTACCTCCAACCGCTCCAACGGCCAAGGGCAGTGCGTCGAAGTCGCCCGTCTCGACCAGGCCGTCGCCGTCCGCGACTCCAAGGACACCGCCGGCCCCGTCCTGACCTTCACCCCGACCGAGTGGGCCGCGTTCATCGCCGGGGCGAAGGACGGGGAGTTCGATTGCGACACGAAGTAGCAGGTAGCAAGTGGGCCGGCCGCGCGGAGATCACGTGGTGGCGGCCGGTCCCGAGCCAGTGCCCGTGACTCGTCCCCACTACGACGTGCGTTGCTGGTAACCGCGGGGTGCGGGGCTCGTAGGAGAGGCCCGAGGCTGGATACCGGGTCTGGTACCCGGGCCTGAAAAGGTGCCCACGTGGGTCAGGTGGGCTTTTGACGAGACGATGCCAGCAATCCGGTACCGAAGGGCAAGTTAGACACGATGACGGCGTTTGTCTTCGCGTTGGCGATGGCCGCTGTTAGGAGACACCTTGTACCTCGTGAAAGTCGAGAAAGATCAGGAAGTGTTGGGGACTCTGAGTGCGGAGATTGCCAAGCTAGGAGTCAACGACGGATCCATCACCTTGATTGGTGCCGTTCATGAATGCACGGTATCGGTGATGCGCAAGAACGACGCTCTGAACGATCTACTACGCGAGTACGCGCAACCGTTCGAACTGACCGGCACCGGCGAGGTGACAGACGGGAAAGTTCACGTACACGTGACCTTGGCTGGTGAAGACATCACCGTTTCCGGACACCTCCACGCGGCTACCGTCCGGGACTTCTTTGTCCGGGCGTACGTAACGCCGCTGACCGTATAGGTCTTGCCGGTCAGGGGGTGGCTAGGCAGGCGGTTGCGCCGGCGGTTTCGAGCGTGCTCAGCGCACAGATCGCGTCCCGTGGGTAGTAGTCGCCCATGGTCGCCTGCGCGGACGCCGGGTCGTTGTCCTCCGGGACGTTCTGGATCGCCTGGGCGAATCCTCGGTTGGCCAGCATGTTGCGCAGCATGATGACGTGTTGTGCGGTGGGGCGCGCATCCGACCAGGGGACGAAGGTCGCCCCCGGTATTTGTTCGATGGCGGATCGTTGGGCCTCGGTGCCCACGACGTAGGTGTAGTAGCCCGCGGCGTCGAGGGTGGTTTCATCATCGTTGCGGCAGCCGTAGTCGGTGCTGCCGTCCGATAGGTAGTTGACCACCAGCGAGCGTTGAACGTTGTCGAGGTTGGTGCAGAGCGACCAGTACCGTAATTGCCTGTCGTGCTGCGGCCACGCCGACGGGTGGTCCCCGTGTGCCGAGGTGGCGGCGCGGCCCCGGACGACGAGGACTTGGTCGTCGCCGGGTGGGGTCACGGTGGCGGCCACGTAGCCGGAGTCGGTGTTCGGCAGGATGCCTAGGTCGGGCACCGGCCGGGTAAAGCCGATGCCTGTCGGGGTGCTGGAGGGTTGTGCCGCCACCTGTTTCTCGGTCGCGACGTCGTCCGCGGCGCAGCTAGGTAGCGTCGTGCTTGTGCCGGCGCGGTCCAGGGTCACCTGGGGGAGGACGACGTTGTCGAAGTCGCCGCCGGCCGGCAGATAGATTCGGTATACCAGCCAGCCTTGGGTTCCGTCGGGGGTTTCGGCCGGTGCGAGCGGCAGCGTGTTGACGGCGTCGGGTCTGGGGTCGTTGACGATGTCGATGGCGAAGCTTCCCCCGGCGGGTGCATGCGCGGGGCTGGGAGCCTGGTTGCGCGGGCGCCAGGGGTTGACCATTCCCGGGTCCGGGGTGATCTCGTAGTCGGTCAGGGTCGAGTCGACTCCGTTGACCTGGAAGCCGCCGCCCTCCTGTTTGTAGACCGTCACGGAGGCGAACCGGCTGCTCGGGAATGTGCTGGTCAGGCTGATCCGAAGGTCGGCGTGCACGACGAAGGACATCGCCCAGTAGGCGGCATGGCTTTCCGGGAAGAGTGCGTTCATGTCCTGCACACTTGCCGCGGTGCTCCAGGCGCACGACGGATCCGCCGCAGATCCGGCTTGCGCGGCGGCCGGTTGCCCGATCAGCGGCCCGATCAGCAGTGTGCCGGGTATGGCCGCCGCGAGCAGGCGCCGCGCGGAGACGAGGAATGCGGCCATGCCGGGACCCTCCACAGTGGTTCGACTCGATCCGATGTAGACGGATCCAACACGGCGCTCTTTTCGGCTCGGGTAGCGGCGGGTTTCGGTCGTGTGGCCGCGATCAAGGGAGTGGTAGTACGCGGTTGACGGTATTCCGCAATGCGCACTAGTGTTCCGGGGTGTGGATACCACTCAGCTCCTCAAGGGCGTACTGGATCTTGCGGTCCTGGCCGCCCTGCGTGATGAGGACGGGTATGGCTACGACATTCTGCGTCGGCTGCGCTCGGCCGGCCTCGAGGATGTCGGCGACGCCTCCGTCTACGGCACGCTGCGCCGGCTCTTCAACGGCGGCCTGCTGAACACCTACGTGGTGCCGAGCGACGAGGGCCCGCACCGCAAGTACTACGCCTTGAACGCCGGTGGTCGGGCCGAGTTGCAGCGCTCAGGCAAAGTGTGGCAGGGCTTCGCATCCACGATGGATGATTTGTTGCGAGAGCGAGGGACGGCGTGATCGGCACCGAGCAAGACGAGATAACCGCCTATTTGTACGCGGTTCGCGCGGCTCTCGGCGATTTGCCCGAGTCGACCCGCGACGAGCTTCTCGAGGACCTCCCCGAGCACCTTGCCGAGGTGCTGGTCGAGGCCGGCGGCACGCTGGTCGAACGGCTCGGCCCGCCCGAGGAGTATGCGGCCGAGTTGCGGGCCAGCGTCGGTTTCGTCGGCGGGTTTCCCGATCCGCCACCGCCCGGCCGGCTCGTCGAGCTGCGGTCCGCGCTGCTGAGCCGGCTGCGGGTGGCCGATGCCAAGCTCGGCCCGATGCTCGGGTACGGGCGCGCCAGCGAGTTCGTGCTCCTGCTGCGGCCCGCGTGGTGGGTGCTGCGCGGCTACCTGGTTGCCATGGTTGTCGCCTGGATGCTCGACGACAGCGGGCAGCCGATGGGCCTCCTGCCTCGCATCGGTGGCAGCGAGCTGATCGCGCTGCTCCTGCTGGCCGGCGCGGTGCTCGGCTCGATCTGGTTGGGCCGCCGCTCGTTCCGTTCCGCCGCGCCGTGGCCGCGCTGGGCCCTCTACGCCGGCAGCACGGTGCTGGTGCTCGTGGCGATCGGCGGCTTCTTCAGCGCCGACAGCAGCGCCCGGGACAGCAACTACAGCGACGTCAACTACGACAACGGAAATCCGTTCAGCAACGTCGAGGACGTCTTCGTCTACGACCAGCAGGGGCGGCTCGTGCCGGGGGCGCGGATCTTCGACCAGTACGGCGCGCCGATCGAGCTGGGCAACCCGTACTGCATGGACGAGACGAGCGGGGAATACACGCATACGGATCATATGGGATACCCGTATTGCCCGGAGAAGGCCCCGTTCGTCACGCCCACCGAGGAGCGGTCACCGTCGGCCGCCGGTAGCACGCCGCCCGTACCGACTCCCACGCCCAGTCGTTCCGCGCCGCGCTGACGAGGCCAAACCGGCCGGGCAGCGCCCAGCTCTGATGTGCTGTGCTTGGGCGCGTGTCCAGCCGTACCCCCGAAGAGGTTGCCGCCCACGCGGCCGCAGCGGCCGACCTGGCCGTCCTCGACGCCCAGGTCGCCGACTGTTTTGCCTGCCCACGCCTGGTCTCCTGGCGGGAAAAGGTCGCGATCGAACGCCGCGCCGCCTTCCGCGAGCAGCAATACTGGGGCCGGCCGGTGCCCGGTTTCGGCGCGGCCGACGCGCCGATCGCCATCCTCGGCCTCGCGCCCGCCGCGCACGGCGGCAACCGGACCGGCCGGATCTTCACCGGTGATCGCTCGGGCGACGTGCTCTTCGCGGCTCTGCACCGGGCTGGCCTGGCCAACCAGCCGACCAGCACCGCCGCGGACGACGGCTTGACCCTGCGGCACACCCGGATCTTCGCGGCGGTGCGCTGCGCGCCGCCGGACAATAAACCTTTGCCCATCGAACGCGACACCTGCGCGCCGTGGCTCCATCGTGAGGTTTCCCTCATCCGGCCGACCCTGCGGGTGGTCGTGGCGCTGGGCGCCTTCGCGTGGGCCGCGTGGTGGCCGGCGATGACGGCCGTCTATGGCGTCAAACCGCCCGTACCCAGGCCGGCCTTCGGGCACGCCGCCCAGGTCAGCGTGCCCGGCGCGCCCGATCTGCTGGGCTGTTACCACGTCTCACAGCAGAACACGTTCACCGGCCGGCTCACCCCCGAGATGCTCGACGACGTCTTCGCGAGTGCGAAATGTCGTGCGGGCCTGGCATGATGCGTGCTCTGCCGATTGTTGTCGAGCCCACGGATCCGAGCCTGATTTTGGACGTCGCCGCACTGCGCCGCTGGTGGCCGCTGGCCGCCGTCCTCGGGCTGCTCTTTCTCACCTCGCTGGCGGCCGCCCGTTCGGCCCCCCAGCTGGACCAGATCGATCCCGACCCGGCGCCGACCGCGGCCGCGCCGCCGCCGTTGCTGCCCGCCCAGCCGGTGCAGACGGCCGCGGGCGGGCCGCCCACCGGTGCGGGCGAGGCCACCGGCGGGCTGCCCGACTGGATCGGCACGGCCGCCATCGTGGTGCTGGCGATCGCGGCAACGGTGGTCGTCGCCCTGGCCATCTGGGCGGTGCTCCGCGATCAGTTCCGCCGCCGCAGCCGGCGCCGGGGCGGCCTCGTGCCACAGCGGTCGGAAACCCGTACCCAAGAAGATCTTGTTGCCGCGCTGGACCAGGGCCTGGAGGAGCTGTCGGACGCCGACCGGGATCCGCGCCGGGCGGTGATCGCCTGCTGGGTCCGGCTGGAGCAGGCCGCCGCGGCGGCCGGCACCCCGCGGCACGCCGGCGACACCCCGACCGATCTGGTCGGCCGGCTGCTCGCCGAGCAGCAGGTCGATGCCCGGGTGCTGGCCGCGCTCGCCGCCGTCTACCGCGAGGCGCGATACGCGACCCATACGGTCGACGATCAGATGCGGGCGCAGGCCCGGTCCGCGCTCGAACGGTTGCGGGCCGACCTCGGTGCGGGCTCAGCCGCCTGGCGCAGCGAGCATGCCGGCGTAGGTAAGGCAGGCCCGCCATGAGCGCCGACCGGGACGGCGGCCTCGACCAACTCTTCTCGTTCGCCGAGGAGCAGGCCGTCGACGAGCTGCCCGCGCCGGAAAAGCGGCGGTCCCGGGTCGGCTGGGTGATCCGCAACGTGCTGCTCGTCGCGGTCGCGACGGTGGTCACGATCGCCGGCCTGCGTTCGGCCGGCATCGGCGTCTCGGTCCTGCTCGTGGTCGCCGCGTTCGTCTCGCTGCGCCTGCTGATGCTGGCCGTCGCCCAGGTCGCGCCGCCGCCGACGCCCGGCCGGCCGAAGGACCGCCCGCTCACCGAGAGCGACAATGACTACGACTATCGGTTTGGCGGCACCGACATGGTGCGGGTGGCGGTGCGCCGGTGGGAGCAGCGGCTGGACTGGTCGCAGAGCGATCCCGACCGATTCACCGGTACCCTGCTGCCGGTGCTCGCCGAGCTGACGGATGAGCGTCTGCGGCTGCGGCACGGGCTCACCCGAGCGTCGGATCCGCGGCGCGCCCGGGAGCTGCTCGGCGAGCCGTTGTGGCAGTTGCTGAGCGATCCACCCCGGCGCCCGTCGAAACCGCGCGAGCTGGCCGGTCACGTCGAGACGTTGGAAAAACTGTGAAGGGTGGAGCGGTGACGGACGCGAGCGTGGAGGCCATCCCGCCGTACGAGGTGGGCAGGCTGGCTGGCGCGGTCCTGGACTCGGTGGGCAGCGTGGTCGTCGGCAAGCGAGACTCCCTCGAACTGGTGCTCGCCGGCATCCTGGCCGGCGGGCACGTGCTGCTCGAGGATCTGCCCGGGCTGGGCAAGACATTGACCGCGCGTTGTTTCGCCCAGTCGCTGGGGCTGGATTTCCGCCGTCTGCAGTTCACCCCCGACCTGTTGCCGGCCGACGTCACCGGTTCCTTCCTGTATGACCAGCGCAAGGGTGACTTCGCGTTCCGGGCCGGCCCGGTCTTCACCAACATGCTGCTGGCCGACGAGATCAACCGCACGCCGCCGAAGACTCAGGCCGCCCTGCTCGAGGCGATGCAGGAAAAGCAGGTCTCGGTCGAGGGCGTCACCTACCGGCTCGACCCGCCCTTCCACGTGCTCGCGACGGCCAACCCGATCGAGTACGAGGGCACCTATCCGCTGCCCGAGGCGCAGCTTGACCGGTTCATGCTGCGCGTCTCGTTCGGCTATCCGACCGCCGAGGAGGAATGGACCGTCCTGCAGCGCCGCATGTCCCGCCGCCAGGAGGAGTCGCATCTGGCGCCGGTGGTCGACGCGCGGGCGCTGCAGGCGATGCAGGCCGCGCTGGAGTTGGTCGCGGTCGAGGATTCGATCGGCCGCTACATCGTGGCCCTGACCTCCGCCACCCGCGAGCACGCCTCGACCCTGGTGGGTTCGTCGCCGCGTGGTTCGCTCGCGCTGCTCCTGCTGGCCCGGGCCCGGGCGGCGATGGCCGGTCGCGACTACGTGGTCCCCGAGGACGTCAAGGACGTGGCGGTGCCCGCGCTGGCGCACCGGATCACGCTGCGCCCCGAGATGTGGCTGCGCCGGGTCGATCCGTCGTTTGTGGTCCACGAGGTCCTGCAGGCCGTGCCGGCCCCGGCCAGCGGCGCGCTGCCCACCTACGCGCGGCATGACTGAGCCATCTGTCGCGCCTCAGTTACGCGCGGCCGTTCCCCCCACGCAGTCGGCGCCGGACGAGGTGTGGTCCGCGCCGGCCTGGGTGCCCACTCGGGCGTTGGGCCGGACGGTGCTGCTCACCGGCCTGCTGCTGGTGCTGGGTGTGGCGTTCGGCCGGGTCGATCTGGTGCTGCTCGCCGCCCCGTTCGCCATCGGCGCCGCGATCGGGCTACGCCGGATGCCCCGCTCGGCGCCCGAGGTGATCATCGAGGCCGATGAGGAGCACCTGGTCGAGGGCGGTCAGGTGAACGCCGCTTTGCAGGTCGCCAACCCCGACGTGATCGCCTACGACCTGGTCGTCGTGCGGATCAGGGCATCGCAGTGGCTCAAGCTGGAGCAATCCGATCGGCCGTTCGCCGTGACCGTGCCGTCCAACGAGTGGACCGCGATCGATTTTCCCGGCGAGGCGCTGCGCTGGGGCCGGCACGAGGTCGGCCCGGCCGCGGCCCGGGTCGCCGCGTGTGGTGGCCTGCTGGCCTGCCGCCCGGTCGTCACGCCGGCGCGTGCCGTGCGGGTCTATCCGGTCACCGAGCCGTTCGCGGCCGTCGAGGCGATGCCCGCGGCGGCCGGCCTGGTCGGCAACCACCGGTCGCGGCGGCCGGGCGAGGGCGGAGAGCTGGCCGGCGTACGCCCGTTCGCGCCCGGGGACCGGTTGCGCCGCATCGACTGGCGGGTCTCGCTGCGCACCCGCGACCTGCACGTCGCGGCGACGCTTTCCGACCGGGACGCCGAGGTGCTGCTCCTGCTCGACGTGCTCGGCGAGGTCGGCTCATCCGGTGGGGTGAAGGGCAGCGCCTCGGTGCTGGACACCACGGTCCGGGCGTCGGCGGCGATCGCCGAGCATTACCTGCAGCGCGGCGACCGGGTTTCGCTGCTGGAGTACGGCCAGTCGGCCCGTCGGCTGCGTGCGGCTACCGGCCGTCGGCAATACCTGACCGTCCTCGAGTGGCTGCTTGACGTGCGCGCCGACGTCTCCACTCAGGCACCCTACGAGCACGTCTTCGGCGCGCACCACGTCTCATCCGACGCGCTCGTCGTCGTGCTCACCCCGCTCGTCGACCCGCGCTCGGCGGACATGCTCGCCCAACTCACCCAGTCCGGCCGGTACACGGTTGCGGTCGACACCCTGCCGAGCGGTGCGACGCCGCCCCAGCGCAGCCAGTGGACCCCGCTGGCCACCCGATTGTGGAGCCTGGAACGGGAGAACGTGCTCGGTCGGCTGCGTGAGCACGGCGTACCGGTGGTGGCCTGGGCCGGCGCCGGCAGCCTCGACCTGGTGCTGCGCGACGTGGCCCGGATGGCCTCCGCGCCGCGGGGGCGCTGACATGCTCAGCTCGCTGACCGCCCGGATGGAACGGATCCAGCGCGCCCTGACCCGCGCGACGATCGTCCCGTTCCTGGTCCGGCTCGGCATCGCGCTCAGCTTCGTGCTGGCGATGGCCGTCGCGTGGCCCGCCGTCCTGGCGTTCGGCCGGCTCGGCGGGCTGCTCTACCTGGTGGCGTTCTACCCGGCGTTCGCCCCGCGCGGCCGGGGCACCACGTTCGCGATCCTCGTCGTGTTCGGCGGCTGGATCCTCGACACAACCTGGTACGACGAACGGGTCGCGCTCTGGCGGGTGCTGAGCCTCGCCACCCTGACCTACCTCGGGCACACCCTCGCGGCGCTGGCCGCCGTCCTGCCGTACGACGCGATCGTGAACGTCGAGGTGCTCACCGCCTGGCTGCTGCGCGCGGCGGCCGTGGTGCTCGTCTCCGCGGTGTTGACTGTGGTCGCGCTCGGCCTCGCCTCGGCCCTGGCCGGCAGCGCCTTCCTGATCGCGACGCTGGTCGGTCTCGCCGCGGCCATAGCAGCGACTTTGTTGCTGACTCGTCTCCTGCGGCGACCGTGAAAGCCCGGCCGGAAATCGTCGTGAAATATGTGCGATATGGCACTTGACAGAACGGCTTGAGTCACATCACACCAGGCCGCATCGGGGCCGCCGGCGCGCGACAATGGAGCATGTGAAGCAGCGCATCGTTGTTGTCGGGGCAGGTCACGTGGGGCTGTATGCCGCTCTGCGCCTGTCGAAGAAGCTCACCGCACGGCGCGCCGAGGTGGTCGTCATCGACCCCCAGCCGCACATGACATACCAGCCGTTCCTGCCGGAGGCCGCGGCCGGCAACATCTCGCCCCGCCACTCGGTGGTGCCGTTGCGGCGCGAGCTCAAGCGCTGCCGGATCGTCTCCGGCGAGGTCACCCGGATCGAGCACGCCCGCAAGACGGTGACCATCCAGCCGATCGAGGGCCCGGCCACCGAGATGCGCTACGACCACATCATCGTGGCGCCCGGCTCGGTCTCGCGCACCCTGCCGATCCCCGGCCTGCGCGAGAACGGCATCGGCTTCAAGACCATCGGCGAGGCCATCTACCTGCGCAACCACATCCTGGACCGGCTCGACATCGCGGCCATCACGCCCGACCCCGAGGTGCGTAAAGCGTCGCTGACCTTCGTCTTCGTGGGTGGCGGCTACGCCGGCATCGAGGCGCTCGCCGAAATGGAGGACGTGGTCCGCGACGCCCTGCGCTACTACTCCGAGCTGGGCCAGGAAGAGGTCCGGTTCGTCCTGGTCGAGGCGACCAATCGGATCCTGCCCGAGGTCGGCCCCGACATGGGTGCCTACACGGCCCGCCAGCTCGACGCGCGCGGCATCGACCTGCGCCTGGACACCCGCCTCGAATCCTGCGTGGACGGCGTGATCCGGCTTTCCGACGGCGACGAGTTCCGCGCCGAGACCCTGGTCTGGACGGCGGGTGTCAAGCCGTCGCCGATGCTGGACACCACCGACCTGCCGCGTGGCCCGCGCGGGCACGTCACCTGCCTGCCGACCCTGCAGGTCGTCGACGGGGACCGGGTGCTCGACGGTGCTTGGAGCGCCGGCGACTGCGCCCAGGTGCCCGACTTGACCAAGCCGGGCGCGTACTGCTCGCCGAGCGCGCAGCACGCCGTGCGCCAGGCCGCGGTGCTCGCCGACAACATCCGGCAGGTCATCCTGGGCGGCGCGCCGAAGGAATACAAGCACAAGTACGCGGGCAGCGTGGCAAGCCTCGGCCTGTATAAGGGCGTGGCCCAGGTGTACGGGATCAAGCTCAAGGGTCTGCCCGCCTGGTTCATGCACCGGACGTATCACATGAGCCGTATCCCGTCGTTCAACCGTAAGGTCCGGGTGGTTGCGGACTGGACGCTCGCGTTCCTGCTCAAGCGTGAGGTGATCTCCCTCGGCCAACTGCACGCCCCGCGTGAGGAGTTCGTCCACCTGGCGGCCCCGGCGAGTACCGAAACCCCGCTGGTGACGGCACGCTGACAGGCTGATTCCGCGACCTGGGCAGGGTTCGCTACGGTGAGAACTGAGCGCACCCCGCCCGGGTGGTGGAACGGCAGACACGGCCGCCTTAAAAGCGGCTGCCCGAAAAGGCGTGCGGGTTCGAGACCCGCCCCGGGCACGCAAAGCCGGTCCGTGCGGACCGGACCGCCCAGTTCGCCGGCGACGACCGCAAAGGTCCGCTCGGCTTGAGCGGGCTTCGGCTTCTACGACCAGTGCACCGCCTCGATCCGCTGGAGCACCGGGACGTCTGATCTCCCAACCCGGCTTCCGCCGCGGCGACAAGCCCGGTGGCCCTTCGAGATCGGTATCCAGCCGCAAGGCCATCGTGTGCCCGCTACGGGCTGGCGCACAGCGCGCCCGTCGGCGCGGCCATCCAGCCCTTCAGCATGCAACAAGGGTTCCTGCTGCGTCGGGCGAGCCGCACAGTGAGGAGAGGATACGGCGTAGTCCTTCCGACGGGCGACGCGAACCGCCCGGTCCGGCGACCGGATGCGCGCGGCGGCTCGCACCGGGCCAGGTCGGCTCGGTACTGCTATGCGATGCCCAGCCAACACCACGACGTACGAGCTGCTTCGTCAGGCCGATCGCGAGGAGGGGACCGCCGGTGAGCGCGACCGCGGATCAGCAACGTACGGAAACGGGCGTTCCGGCGCAGCCCGGCCCGGCCGGGCCGGAATGGGTGCTGCCGGAGCTGAAGCCGTCCTGGTGGGAGACCGGGATCCGGGCTCGGGCCCAGGCCGGCCTGATCGGGGTGTTCACCGAGCTGCCCGGGCTGATGGCGAAGGCGATGCGGGTGGCGTGGCGCGCCGACCGGGCCCGCACCGCCACCGTAGCCTTCGCGACGCTGACCGCGGGGGTGATGGCGGCGTTCGGGTTGCTGGCCACCCAGCGCGTGCTGATCCAGCTGTTCGAGGGTGGCCCGACCGGGGACCGGGTGCGGGCGGCGTTGCCGGCCCTGGCGTGGCTGGCCGCGGCGACAGCTGTCCGGGGTGGCCTGGGGATGGCGGTCGGGTACGCCCTCAACGGGTTGACACCGCGGGTGACGCAGCTCGTGGAGCAGGAATTGTTCGAGCACACCACCGCTGTGGAGCTGGCGGCGTTCGACGACGACGAATTCGCCGAGGGGATGGAACGGGCGACCCGTGGCGCCGAAGCCGCCATGGAGCTGGTGCAGAACGTGATGAACCTGTTCGCCGGGCTGGTGAGCCTGGCCGCGGTGACCGTGGCCGTGGTGACGGTCCAGCCGCTGCTGCTGCTCGCACTGCTGGTCGCGACCGTGCCGAGCGCGTATGCGGCGTTGCGGGCCGGCCACGAACGGTTCAAGAGCTACCTGGCCAGCTCGACCCGGCGGCGCTGGCAATGGGTGTTGCAGACGTTGATGGCCGAGCGGGCGTCGGCGCCGGAGCTGCGCTCGTACGGGCTGCGCGACTTCCTGCTGCGGATGCACGCGCGGGTGATGGGTGCGCAGACCGCGGAGGAGCTCGCGGTGGCTCGCCGGGTCACGACGACCACGAGCATCGGCGCGGCCGTCGGCGGGGTCTGCCTGCTCGGCGTGTACCTGCTGCTGGGCTGGTTCCTGCTCGGTGGGCGGATCCCGCTGGCCGCGGCGGCGACGTGCGTGGTCGCGGTGCAGGCGGCCCAGAAGGCGTTGTCGCAGGTGACCTTCCAGGTCGACCGGGTGTACGCGGCGGGGCAGTTCTTCAACGAGTACCTTCGCTTTCTTCGAACGGCGCGCGGGTTCCTGCCCGCGCAGCCGGACGGTCTGCCGGTGCCCGATGGCCTGCACGAGTTGACCGTGCACGCGGTTACCTTGCGGTATCCGGGCCGGGACCGGCCGGCGGTCGACGAGGTGAGTTTCACGATCCGCGACGGGCAGACCATCGCGCTGGTCGGTGAGAACGGCTCCGGCAAGACCACCCTCGCCGCGATGATTGCCGGGTTGCGGCAGCCGACCGGCGGAAGCATCAGCTGGAACGGCCGTCCGCTGGCCGATTGGGACGCCGACGGGCTGCGTCGGCACATCGCCGTGGTGCGGCAGGACTTCCATAAGTGGTCGCTGAGTGTGGCCACGAACATCGCGATGGGCGACATCGTCGGCGGCGAGGACCCGCGGCGGATCGAGGCGGCCGCCGCCCGGGCCGCGGCCCACGACATGATCCAGGAGCTCGGCGACAGGTACGAGACGTTGCTGAACAAGACGTTCCGGCGTGGCGAGGACCTCTCCGGCGGGCAGTGGCAGCGGATCACCGCGGCGCGGGGCTTCTACCGGGACGCCCCTCTGCTGATCATGGATGAGCCGTCGTCGGCGCTCGACCCGGTCGCCGAAGACACCCTGTTCCAGGCGCTGCGCGACCGGCAAGGCAAGAAGGCGACGATCCTGATCACGCATCGGCTGGCGAACATTACCCACGCGGACCAGATCATCGTGCTTGATCGCGGGGCCGTGGTCGAGTCGGGCACCCACACCGGGTTGATGGCCGCTGGCGGACTTTACGAACGGTTGTTCACATTGCAGGCCGCCGGCTATGCGGCCGCGAAGGACAGTGCATAAGCCTGCGTACGGGTTGCTGCGCCCACTAGAGATCCGTTGTGGTTTCGGAGGATCCGGTCAGGTGTTGGTTTGCCCGGAGACCGTCGAGCACGAAGTGCAGGGATCTCTGCCACCCGGTCGCGCCCACGCTCTCGCCGAGTAGGGACAGCGCCCGGATCAGGTTCACGATGTCTTCGTCGTCTGCGTCGGCACGTATCGCTCCGGCCCGGCGGGCTCGGTCGAGCACCGCCGACAGGTGTGCCATCCCGCGCTGGCACGCCTCCGCCACGCGGACGGCCGCGAGGTGGTCGCCGGTGAACGCCTCGAAGAGCCCACGGTCGGCGGTGAGCTGGGTCAGCAGGTTCTCGATGAATCCGGTGAACGCTGCCCAGGAGTCCGGCTCGGCCTCGGCTTGCGCGGCGAACTCGTCCACCGCGGCCAGACGTGGCGGAAGCAGCGCCTCGATGAGGGCGTCGCGGGTCGGAAAATGATTGTAGAGCGTGCCGATGCTGACCCCGGACCGTCGCGCGATCTCCTCCAGCGACCCGTTGAGGCCCTGCTCGGTGAACACGTCGGCGGCCTCGCCCAGCAGCTTGTCGCGGTTGCGGGCCGCGTCGCGGCGCATCGTCCTAGCCATGGCGACCATTCTATGAACTTGAGGGTCCCCTCACCTAATGCTAGCGTCGTGGAAAATGAGGCACCCCTCATCATCTGAAGGAGAGACTGTGACTTCGACTCGCATCGCCGTGATCATCGGTGTCGGACCGGGCCTGGGCATGTCCATGGCCCGCCGGTTTGGTCGGGATGGCTTCCGGGTCGCCCTGGTGTCGCGCAGCAACACCCGACACGGCACCTACCTGGCCGACCTCGCCTCGCACGGCATCGAGGCCACGGCGCACACCGCCGACGTCACCGAAGTGGACCAACTGGCCGCGGCGCTTGAGGAGATCGGCGGCACCGGCGACGTCGAGCTGGTCTACTACGGCCCCGGCCCCACGTCACAACGGATCGTCCCGATCGCCGACATCGACGTCTCGACCGCGCGCTCAGCGTTCGAAACGGTATGGCCTGCCGTGCAGGTCGTCAGCGCCGTGCTGCCCGGCATGCTGGACCGGGGCGCGGGCGGGCTGATCTTCGCCGGCGGCCTGTCGAGCGTCCGCCCCATGCCGATGCTCGGTCAGCTCGCGCTGGCCGCCGCCGCCCTGCGCAACTACGCGCTCACTCTGAACGCGGCGCTGACCGACCGCGGGATCTATGCCGGCACCCTCACCATCGGCGGCCTGGTGGAACGCGGAGACATCTATGCGATGGTCACCGCCGATCCCGAGAAGTTCGGCGCCGCTGCGGGGCGCACTCTCGATCCCGACCAACTCGCCGACACCGCCTGGCAGATGTACCGCAAGCGCGACCGCGCGGAGGAGGTATTCGACATGCTCGGCCAATGACGCCGGTGCTCACACCCAGCCGCAGCTGACGCGGCTATCGGGGCATCGGCGGGGCTGTTGCTCGGTGATACTGGTCGCCGTGGATGAAGGGATCTCCTTGCCAACCGGCCGGCGTCTGGTCATGCCCTGGAGCTTGACGTGGCAGGAAGCGGATCCGGCCCGACACCCCTTTACCGCGGCGACAGCGCTGGCGGTGATCCGGAGCCTCCCGCCGGCCGAGCGGGTGCCGAGCCGGCCGCCGGGTAGTGCCGCTTCCGCGGAGATTATCGGGTGGAGTCATCAGGCCGGAATGTCGTGGGCCGATGCGATGAGCGCAGCCCTTGTAGCGCATTACGGCCGGTGGGCATCCGGCTGGCGATGGTCGGTGGGAGAGGGCGATTTCGGGGGCGGCCCGGTCGCTTCGTGGTGCTGCCCCCGGGACTCGATGTCAACCCCGGACGCAACACTTGAGGTTGTGACCGCGTCGCTGGTCGAGTGGCGCTTGTGGCTGGAAGATCTGAGCGAACGCTTCAGCCGGTTCCTGCCGATCCCAGCCGGGGCCACCGACGACGTGCTGCTCGACCTCTGGGAACGCGCGGTGGCACACCTGGTCACGGTGGTTGTCGACCGGACCGGCGCCGAGAGCGGCTGGCACGGGCACTGCGTGTTGGTATTCCGCTGGTTCCTCACCGCCGCCGGGATCCCGGCCGAGCAGCACATGCGGCTGATCGACCAGGCCATCGGCGGACGGTTTCGCAGCTGGGCACAGCCTTCCGAAATGGAGACGGCCGACGTCGCGCAGCGGATGGCCCACATGCTCGTCGGGCAGCCAGCGGACCCGGTAGCACGCCAGGCCGGTCAACGGGCCGACGACTGGCCCGACACCTGGCCGGACGACTGGCCGTCGTCGCGAGCGACGAACCTGACCGGCCCGGCACCTGCGCTTAGCCGGCGGGTCACCACGCCACGCGAGGATGATCTGAGCGCCTGGCTCATCGCCAGGGAGGCAGTCGACTGGGGCGCCGCCGCCGCGCCGGTAACCGGTCCCGTTCGCAGCGACCGGGATGGCATCGCCGACTACATCGCGCAGCGCGTGGCGGGCGGCAAAGAGCTGTCCGCCGCACTCAACCAGGTGCGCCAGGCGGCGGACGCAGGGCCTGCGTTGACGTTCGCGCGGCTTGCCGAATGGCAACGCACGGTGCTCGGCGTGCCCGAGGCGACATTGCGCACCGGTCCGGCGTGGGCCAAAGGCGGCCGGGAGCGGTACATGTGGCGCTCTGATCTGCTCGAGCGGCTCGAGGAATGCCTGGCCGGGGCGACCGCAGACGACCTGCCGCTGCCGTCGCGGGCCGCCCGGGCGTACCTCGACGTGGCGTTTTTCCATCCGTTCGATGACGGGAACGCCCGGGCGGCGATGTTGGCGCTCTACTACGTCCTGGCCCGCGATGGCGTGGTCCTCGACCGCGCCGAGCCGCTGCTGATGACCGTCCGCCGGGCGCACGACACACTCGGCGCTGCCGGCCTCGCCGGACTGATCGAACTGCTCATCAACGCCACACGAAAACGCAAACATCGGTGACCCACGCTGCATCGACCTACAGACTGAGCCGGATGAAGACTCTGGGGATCACCGTTTCTACGGCGCTGCTCACCCGCTGGGCCGACTGGTTCGCGCCCGAGCCGCAGCCCTTCCTGGTGCCGGCCGGCAGCGCACTGGCGGCTCTGGGTAAGGAATTCGAGCCGAAGTCGAACCCCGAACTGCGCGACACCTTCGAGATCTATTCGGTACCCGACGGCGTGGTCTGCCGCGGCGTCACTGCCGACGAGTTCGCGGCCGCACCGCGTGACCTCCGCGCCAGGCTCGTGCGCGGCCAACACACCCGGGGAAGGGCCTTGGTTCCCAGCGTACGGGCATGGCCATCGCTCGAAATGGCGAAGCAGGCCGACGGGCACCGCTTCGTCTGGTGGCCCGCCTTGCTGGCCGGTCGCGAGAGAGAGGTCCTCCTGCCGTACGTGGCGGAGGGCCGGAGCCCGAGCCGGCACGCCGAGGTCCCGGAGTCGGTGTGGGGAGCCGCCTCCGCCCTGCTACCGAGGGCCAGGGCGCTCGGTGGGACGTTCCCGCCGGGCAGCGGGCCGAACTGTTTCGGCACGGTGATGGGCGCGGCCGGTGTGCCCGGCGCGGCGGACGTCTGGATGCAGCGCGAGCCGTTCGAGGCTTGGCTGGCCGCCGCCACACGACCCGGCGGGCGAGACGACGAAGCGGGCATTGTCCTCGTCTGGCGGTCGGCCGCTGGTCTCGTCCAGCATGCGGCCGTCACGCTAGGCGCCGGATGGGCACTGCACAAACCCTCGCAGGGGTGGATGAGCCCGACCAAGGTGCTGACCGTCGACCAGGTGAAAAGCAGCGCGCGTTCCGTGGGCTGGCGACTCACCCGGCGCAGGCTTACCTGACAGCGGCACGGCGCTGGTACGTACGCCGGCAATGGGGTTGATTCAGGGAACGTTCCCCGCTCGTGCGAGCTTGGCTCCGCTGTGCTTCGATCGAATTCAGCTTGTGTGGGGGCGTCCGTCAGCTGTCTTTGGTGGGTTCCGCGCCGACGAGGCCGAGCCTGATTGCCTGCCGGGCGGCGGCGTTGCGGCTCGGCGCACCGAGTTTCGCCAGGATGGCCGAAACGTGGTGGCCCGCGGTCTTGGTGGAGATGAACAGCTTCGCGGCGATCTCGGCATTGGTGTGCCGGGCACAGACCAGCTCGAGGACCTCGCGCTCGCGGCGGGTCAGCCCGGACGGATGGGTCCGGGTGGTCGGCCGGGGCCCGGTGGGCAGCGATCGGACGCCGAGCCGGTGCAGCGCCCGCCGGACGATGCGGGCGGCGGCGGTCGCGCCGAGTTCGGTGAGGATGGCCAGGGCCGCGCGCAGTCGCGGTTCGTCCGGCGCGCCGGCCAGGGTCAGCCCGGCGTCGTAGGGGCAGCCC
>Ga0307512_10002887_pt1 | contig 20866 bp, 21 predicted proteins | sample 14_EM_MG_FD_200267 | JGI IMG/M metagenome (GOLD analysis project Ga0307512, IMG submission 200267) | Populus trichocarpa ectomycorrhiza microbial communities from riparian zone in the Pacific Northwest, United States - 14_EM | ecosystem: Host-associated > Plants > Roots > Unclassified | place... | reverse complement strand
AGAGAGGGATGACTTAACTTTGTGTTCTGCGATGATGGTTGAGATGTGGATGAGAAAGAGAGAGATGGGGGATGAAGATGAGAACGATGTGGAGGATATGAGCGGATATGAAAAATCAGGGGTACAACTTGCGGGATTGGGTTGGGAAGACCTCGTATCGTTGTTATTACACGCCGGATCGGGACTCATACCTGCCGTATCGGGGATGGTAAATTGACTCGCACAGAAAATTCTCTTAAGTGCCAGTTTCTCATGATGATTTGTCCCATCTCCTCTACCATCACCTAAGAACACGAAGTTGAGTCATCCCTCTCTATCTCTCCATGCCTTGATCAAGAGTCAACCTGGCTCGAGGAGCGTAGGATGATGGTGAGAAGATATGATACTACCCGGCCGCGAGGATCCACGCAATTGCGTAGATCCACCAAATCGTAGAAAGAGCGAGTGCGATCAAAAGATGGGAAAGATAGAGTGTGTATTTCGTATAGACCTACAGAGTGAGACGAAACAGCGAAACGGCGATTGGAGGGTGATATGCTACGCGACGCGTGGTATTGACGCCGGGCGCAGAGTAATCCGCCACCGGGGTGTCTCTGACGGCTCTGACAGAGCACGTCCACTCTGACGGAGCCATTCCGCCCGGACTGCAATGTTTTGTGCTGATTTTGTAGCGATAAGACCCATAATGAATTTGTGATTTAACCGTATGCAATTGACTAGAAATTCGATGCAATATCTGAATCTGCTTGAGTGTTCATCACCCATTTGCTAGCAATCTTGGCATTGACAGGGGCTTGAATCAATAAGATTACCCCTGAATTGTTATCGTACCTTACCATTCATTTCTGTTGCGCTGGTATCTCTCCGTTGTGTACTCAAATAGACCTTCTCTGTTCCTCCAGTAACTGCAATATTGTTGTGAAGATAGTCTGCAGACATGGCCAAGATGAATATGACAAACGTAAGTTGTGCTTACGATATTGCCTTATTGAACACTGAATTACCGGCAGCATCCAAACACAACAGAATATGTTGGAAATATGTGTATCCTTCAGGTGGATATAGCACATGTGGCGGTTCATAATTCTCCCCATTGAATAATGTACTCAGAGTGAACCCATGTGATCGGACTGTAACTCACAAGGTCCTGAATCAATCATGTCTGATAGTCACCAATTGCATGCCATGTTAGAGAAGTCATTGTGATTCAGTGTTTGATTGCTCCATTTCACCAACTCTGAGGGTAAGTTCATGTTACCAACTATGTTAATGTTGCGAGCTTTCATCATGTGCACATCTGGTCCTGGTGGGTCGGGTTCAATTTTATGTGTGTTGGCCTAAACCAATCTCCAATTCATACATCCATACAGAGTGTCTTGTAGATAGGAAGTGCTAACCATTGGTATTGGGCTTTAGGAATCAATTATTTCTGGTGCACCTGACACATCCATTATTCCAACACTGCACTGGCATCATCGATATAAATATGACCTGTTGAAGGTATCACTCCAGACACCTCTGAAGGCGCATCTCAAATTGCATCCTCTTCGACATGTGCCACATCTTGCACCATTTATCCCATTATTCTATTGCTCTTAATCTTATATTTACTGCTTATGCACTCTCTCCCCATTCCCCAACTTTCTGTCTTGATTTTTGGCAATGGAACCTATGCCCAGCAAGGTGAGAAATCACGATTCACAGATGAATCAAGAAGCACTTCTTCACCATGCACTCACACTCGTATTGAAGAAAACAGCCAGTCTCCGATGCGCATCAACTGTCTGACTTTGCAGCCCTCGCCATTTATGCATTGTATTGAAGATAACTAATCCCCTTGGTTTTATGAATGTAGCAGGATGATGATACTGATCAGGATATTGACAATGACGACAGTGAAGACACCAGAGTGTCGACTCTGTCATCAGGCATTGACGAAGATAAGTTGGATCATCATTAGTGGTTCATACTTCTAGGCCAGATGTGCCAGGGCAAGTCATTACCCACTACAAGGGTTCCACTGCCGACAAAACAGAGCCACTCAGATACTGTTATTGCATGCCCTCCACTTCTAACCTCCCCAAAATCCCACTAGGGCAAAGGCACCACCACCACTGCTCAAACGCCAAAAGTCAACACACCTCAACTAGTAAGGTTTGCAGTCTGACCATGCACCACCCGATCAGGCAATCCCATTACCCAGATCTGGTGGAGACAAGAATATTCCACAATCCAAGGCTAGTCGCGATTAGAACATTCCCCAACACCAAAAGGCTACTGGTGAGATAGCAAAAGAATTCATGGAGATGATCATATTGACGAAAACTCCTGAGCCAATATTATCCACTGGGATGTATGCAATGTTTGAAGAAGCTTGGAAAGTAGCCATTGAAGCTCAAGATCATGAATGGGCAGTAGCAGCTGCTCTTGGAGGTATGCCATCAATGAGTCAATCGCCTGGTGGTTGTTCACTCAATATTAATCTTTCATAATGAGAAGCAGTATGTTTTGATTTCTGTATAATGCTCCTTCTTTAAGACATACAATATTGACTACACCATACAATATACCTAGTAAAAACTGAAGATTCGTACAATTTGAAGATGGTTGGCTGATGGGGCTCATTGCACTGGTGTCCATAGTTACCGGTTGGATTTGGGCTCTGAGACCGACCTTGGGATCCAGGTTCAGGAGCTCCTGTTTGATGATGCTTATCTCTCCAAGGGTGAGGATTGTAAGGAATCATGCTTTACCTAAATGGAAGTTCTGGATTTAAATTACTGTCAGTTCTTCTTCACCACCAATAGTTTGAGACACCAGCCTGGTACATCTCTGTTGTTTCAACCTCTTGCCCTGCGGACAATAGTGCTGGCGGCTGCTACTATTGAGTGTGCGCTGACTGCACATTACACTGGGAAGAAGGCTAGGGTTATGATTTCTCAAGATGAATATTGAGGTACATTTTGCTATCCGCCTGGGATAAAATTTATTCTAAAAGCCACTGCATTCTTCAGTTACTCGTTGGAGGGGACCTTCATACCGCACTCTTCAGTACAAAACTTCGTTAGGATCGGTGCTCCTGAATCTCTGTTGGCCTCACTGCCCTCTATTTCACTCCACCCTCCATTCCTCATCTTGCAGTGCTCCTCTGGGCAGATAGCTACTCCTCAATCCACACTGTTGTGAGTGGCCATCCTCTATTTCATTCTGTGCTCTGTACCCCCCCTTTGGCGCACCTCTGCTGGGATGGGCACACCTAGGTCTGAATTGTCCCTTGTATGTATTATTCTATACTCCATACCCCTCCCCTGTATGGCGCTCCTCTGCTGGAATGGGCCTCCTCAAACCCAACCAGTGCACCTCAAACCCAAACCTGTGCTCCTGAATTCCCAACCAGTGCTCTGTAATCCCCAACTGGCCCCACTCAATCTCCAAGTAATGCTGCTCAATCTCCAACCAGCCCTGCTCAATCCCCAACGGGAGCTCCCCAATCCCCAATCGGCAATCTTATATAAATTTCTATGCTCATTATCCCCAATTCCAGCACTCCTCCACAGGGATAGGCACCCATCAATCCTCATCGGCGCTCCTCTGCCTTCAATGGCGCTCCTCAAATTCATTCCTTCCTCCATACTCCCGTTTTTGTGCTGATCAATCCTCATCAGTGCTCCTCAACTTACATTTGCGCTGTTCTATTTCAATCTGCTCTCCTCCATCACCTTCTCTGTACTCCTGTTTTCCACCCAAACACTCCTCATCTGGCACTCCATCTTTCTGTGTAGTTGCTTCTCTTATTCATCCGAATATAGTACATTGCTTTTCACACACCATTTTGATTCGCAGATAGCTCTCATCTTGTTACACCATTGTTAGATATCCCAAAATGAGCCAAACGATATTTGAAATCAATTTCACCTGGCAGGTAAGAATCGTCAATCAATTCAAGGAGCATCTTCAGGTTCATTTGCGACATTGACAAATTGATTGTTCCTGCTTTCGTTGGTCATAATGAGATGGGAGATAAAGTACATGAAATTGACTCCATATTGGATTGATATCATTCAATTGCTTAGTTTTGTTATTGCTTCAGTTTACCAACTTTGATTTATAAATATCTTCCCTTTTCTGTGGTTTCATAGAGTGGCAAGGCAAAATACAGACTTATCAAGAAGATATTGTTAGCTGGTATAAGTCTGATTGCGAAGTGATAATGAACAATAATCCTTGCATAATATTTGCCATGGAGGGTTATTCAATGCTGGCGTATATCTCGAGAGTTTCAGATAATGCCTGCAGTCTGCTGAATGAAGATCCATAAGACCCCGGGCATCACTTAGAGTTGGGTTGGGATTCCTGCATTGGTTGGATGACACTTGTAGATGCTCCCAATAATCCTCCCTTGTGTTCCATCATGTTTCCAAACATATTACATTCACTCTCATGTTGCTTCTGTCTGAGCCATCATCGACTCAAGTTACTCCGAAGGCCGGCCGGAACTCCCTTCTATGGTCTGATTCTCCCCTGAATTTGACCCTTCTCTGTTAAAACTGCGCATCCTCTCACACACTCCTGGAATCTCCCAGTTACTAAAATACATTTTGCTGATGAAGAGGATAATTGGGTATCATCAAAATCAGTTCTCATTGGTGGGAGTCTCCAGTAATGTGGAGGAGGAGGTGGAGTATAAATGAACAAGGGTCAAATTCCGCACAGAATCAGATTTTAGCTGGGTATGCTAGCTGACATTCAGAGCTAGTTGGATTTCTGATGATTGGTATGCATGCACCATTGGGGTAATTGTGATATGTTTGGGAGCACATCAGAGTGCTGGAGAGAATGCTGGGAGGACCTGAAGCAGACACCCAACAAATACAAAAATTCAAAACAACCTGTGTGATATACCATGAATCATCTGGAATGTTCAGATGACTGCAGGTATCATCTGAGACTCTCTAGATTGTACACAAGCATCCATTACCCTCCACAGTAAATATGATGCTTTGATTTTTGTTCATTATCAACCTGCAAATCATACTATACTTACAAATATCTTATTCAAGATTCAATTTTTTGAATCCTTTCTGTATGGAAGCAAGAAAATAGAAACTGATTTTCCAATGGAAAGTAGGTGGAGCCATACAATAATGCTAGTAAGTGATGAAATGATATCAATCAAACTTGGAGGCTATGCCATTGACTAAGTTCTGCATTTCATCAGAGCTAATGAAAGTAATAACACATACTCCATTTGCTGAACAATGAAGCTGGCAGTGCAGATTGAAGTTGAAGATGATCTCTACCAGGCGAGTGGGAGAAATCGGATTGGACTGATGTTTCACTCAATTTGAGATAACTAACAATGGTGTAATACCAACAGGTATTTCAAAAACAATATAATGGTTTTGGGGGAAAAAGGGGAGCACCATCAGCAACAACTCTAATTTCCGTCAGAAACACCCGGGGGTTCCGGACGGCTCTAATGGCTCTGACGGAACCTCATACCCTCTGACGGAGAATCCCACGCTGCCCGGCGCCCAGGCGACAGGTCGCGTTGCATACGTACTCCTTTACATTGTGGTGACATTTACGCACCATCAGAAGGACACGTGTGTTACACTCTTTGCAGGGGCTGCAGTTATGCTGAAGCCGTTTACACAATGCCTGGCGATGTTAAATCATAGCTACTACTTATCGTTCAACGATTTTCAAATTTCCACCGGCCTTTGGTTGAGAAGTATTCTGGTCTCCTGTTAACTTCTATAGAAAGTGTGCCAGGGTGGGTTCATGGAAAGACTTAGACAGTGTGTTGGGCATGAACTTTGGGCATTTGAGCAACGAGGGGAATGTGATAGCCCATGCTGGATTTTGGGAATTGGAATGTGGTGGGTGTGCAATTATAGTATTGGCGCAGATCTGTTACTTTTGCTATGGCACCCATGTAGTTTTTAATACATTATTCTGTTGTGTCTGGCATAGATGTTGGACCACATAGTGGTAATCCAAATCATCTTCTTCAATGTCAGAAGACATCATGGACTCTGTATTATTCTGACTTTGGTCATCACCAATCTCCCAAATGGTATCTTCATCTTTCTGCTTCATTAATACTTACCCACCAGAATATGTCATATGCAACCCAATACTCACTGATATGGTTGGAAGTCAACGATATAATGACGAATGAAGCTCAGCTGTCTTGTTGTATGCGAGTACTTATGCTCTTGGAAGGTGCACTTCGTGATTGTTTTGTTAGTAGGAATTCGTCACCTGACTGGTTGAAGGTTCCATGATATTTGAACTGGAGACAAAATTTGTGGTATATAGTAGGTAATACAAGTATATATGTGCAAATAGAGTGTGAAGTGTAATAGAATGATAAGAGAATAGGGCATGGAATTGGATCTAGATCGAGGAGGATGCAATTTGATGCAAATCTCAAAACAGTTGAGTTAAGTTTATTGTAGTCATTTATGCTAATACTGTGGATGATCATGTGATGTTGTGATTTGGGAATTGTGAGGTGCACCAGGATAGATGGATTCCACTTGACCTCACTGCCAAATGTTAGTACTGATATCCAAATATGGTATTGATGCCAGAATTGAGGGTTGGTTTCAGACAACATACCTAGAATTGAACCTGAAGTACCTGAAGAACTAGAGATATTAACAATGGGATATGACTAACAAACCCCTGGAGTTGGTGTGGTGAAACGACTGAGCTCAAAGGCAGAGAGCTTTTAATCAACACTCGGCTACACTTCTCGCAGCATCCGTAAGAAATTAATCAAATAGAACGGTTTTGGCTCGAGGAGCGAGGGAAGATGGTTAGACAATCTGCTACTAACTGACCGTGAGAATCCATGCAGTTGTGTGGATCCATGAAATCTCGGAAAGAACGAGTGTGAGTAAAAGCGGGGACAGATAGAGTGTGTAATCCATTCTATGATAAGATGAGATAATGTGGTGTTTATCTACTCCAGGGTCTCCCAAAGATTTACTCCCCCACACCATCCATCTCCATTACCCCTGGATCTCCTTACGCCCCCATCGCACAGTCCATCTCCATCATCCTTGTATATCTGTACCCCACCATGGCTCAGTCCTCTGCCAAGCTGAGTGGTGGTGGTGGTCAGATAGGGATTTTGCCACCACAACACCTCCCTGGCCCTTTGTGCGAAGCACACCTCTCCTCTTTCGTATAACTCCATACGCAAACCTGAAAGAACATCAGAATAACAGAAACCCAAAGGAAAGACACAAAGGTAGACCCAAAGAAAAATCATGAACCCAAAGAAATACTATAACCTTAAAGGATAGACATAACCCCAAAGGAAAACCATAAACCCAAAGGAAAACCATAACCCAAAGGGAAAACATAAAGACTCTCACTCTTTGCGCACCCGCTTACTCCTACCACCTTGTGTATCTGCCTTGCATTTCCCTTGACCTTTTGCGGAGTACCAGATGTAGCAAAGCTCAGTGTCGAATTGAACTAGCCCCTCACGCATCGCGTACCTGCTGGGTGTGATTCATGCCCGGGCCTCTAAGAAACATTTGGGATCTTCATTTACTGCTTCTTGGAAGTTGGGTATGGCTTAGCTCCCCATTCTTCTCTCGTGGTGTGCCAACATGATCATCTTGTCATCCAACATTTTCTTGCAGTCTGGGTCGAGGCCAAGCCATTGTAGGAAGCAGGTCATGTATTCTTCCTCGGTGTCATCGTCTGAAATACTACATTCGCTGCAGGGGGTGGCAGGGCGGTTGGGCTTCGGGGTCCCCTTCTGTGGAGGATCGGTAGGCTTCTCCGGGGTGGTACCAATTTCTTTGTTGGTGGGAGCCGGTGGGATTGTACCGGCATCTGTCTCAGTGGGCACCAGCTGGATCATATCGGCTTCTGTCTCAGTGGCTATGCTGGTTCCATCCTCAGATCCATCCTCGGCCTGGTCTTTCAAAAGCCCTCCAATGTTGTTCCCATCCTTGTCCATTCCCTTGGTAGATGGAGTAGGCGGTGGAAGCATCTTGCTCTTATTGGGGGATGGAGGTGGTATGGGTATCTCATGGTCGGCAGGTGGTATCCCATGGTCGGCAGCAGGTATCCAATGGCCAGCAGGCGGTATTGATGGTGACATGGTACGAAGTTGGTTGGTGTCATTGTGGCCATCCATGCCACGGTAGTCACTAAGTGGCATTACTAACCCCCGGTACCAATTCAGACCCATAGCTTCATAGTTGACTCTTTCTTCCATCCAAGGGCTGCCATCATCTAGCAACTTTTTAGCTGCTTGGAAGTCCCCGGAAGTATACCACTTGTTCCCGTTTGACTCCTGGTTTAGCTTGCCAAGACGGTCGACATATGGACTATTGAGGCATCTCATCGCTAACTTGTGATCCCTGGATGATTGGCTGGCAATTGCAGTTAATTGCTTCCACATCTGACTTCCATTGGAATCGCTTGGGTCTTCCTGCAGTTCGGGATAGTGTTGCCAGAGCTCTTCGAGCTTCTTTGTGGCACATGTCTTCCTCTGTTGAGCAGTGTGACATTGCTGTATCATCTCCCTTGTGCTGCCAGAGCTGTTGAGAGCCTTAAGGAAGTCATGGTATCATTTGAATTTGAACTTCTTCCTGACATGGTTTCTCCCCACCAAGTTCAACAACCAAACAACCTGGGTGTTGGCAGATCTTTAATGTAGCCAAAGCGATCATCCAACTGGGGCATGGGAGTGACTTGGCATTGGGTGGCGAGATCCGGAGTGGCAATCTATACGGCTTCTTGAAGCGATCTGATAGGTCTATTGGAGAACAATTCCCTGCTGAGGTGTGATAGTGTCTTTGAGCAAAGGGTTGCTGGAGAGGGATCGCTAGCGATAGTAGAGATATCCAAGGAAAGGGTCCACATAGTCATGGCATTGGTGGTGGCTGCGGTGGTGGTAGCTGCGGTGGTGGCTGTGGTGGTGGTAGTGTTAGGAACAGTTCCAGACCGTGACTTCGGGTCTGGTTCCGGGTCCAACCCGAACCGTTGCCAAATTGGGGTCCGTGTTGTCAATAAACCGGAACCGTCAACTCGGGTACGGATCGATGGTCAACTCCCAACCCGTCTGAATTGGGCGTGTTGTCAGCGGGGCACCCAGCGGGTCCATCGATAGATTCAATTAAGGATATTGCTTTTGGAGCATGTGAATAGTATATTATCAAAATCGTGTTTTCAACAACCAAAGATATGTTTTTGCAAGCATTGCAGCTTGCAATATCGATTCATTTGGAATTGGTATTGTACCTTTGATACATTGTATTGTTGTCTATCACAGCAGTCAATAATTCCGTTATGAACATGGAGATTACCGCATGCCTTGATTACCAAATATGCAACAACTGAAACTGTTGACGCTCCGTTGACGCTCATTTTCAGGATGCTGCAGGGAGCATGTCGCTGTTGTCTTTGCCAGTACAGGCTGCCAATATTTGATAAATGGATGTCTGCAACTGATCGGAAAATAATTTACCCAAGATACGAAGCTAAATATTGTTGACGCTCCGTTGACGCTCATTCCCAGGATGCGGCAGCGAGCATGTCGCTGTAGTATTTCCCAGTAAAGGCTGCCAATATCTGTCAAATGGATGTCTACAACCAATCGGAACATAAATTACCCAAGATGCGAATCTGAAACTCATTGACACTCTGTTGATGCTCATTATGCGGATGTGGCAGGGAGCATGCCGCTGTAGTTTTTCCCAGTAAAGGCTGCCATTATCTGATAAATGGATCTCTGCAACCAATCAGAATATGAATTACCCAAGATGCGAGGCTAAAAATCTTTGACGCTCCGTGGACGCTCATCCTCGGGATGCGGCAGGGAGCATGTCGCTGTAGTTTTTCCCAATAAACACTGTCAATATCTGACAAATGGATGTCCACAACCAAGCGGAAGATAGATTACCCAAGATGAGAAGCTAATAATCGTTGCCGCTCCGCTGATGCTCATTCTCAGGATGTGGCAGGGAGCATGTCGCTGTAGCTTTTTGCAGTAAAGGTTGTCAATATCTGACAAATGGATGTCTACAACCAATGGAAACATAAATTACCCAAGTTGCAAAGCTAAACATTGTTGATGCTCCGTTGATGCTCATTCTCAGGATGTGGCAGGGAGCATGTCACTTTAGTTTTTCCAAGTGAACGCTGTCAATTTCTGCCAAATGGATGTCCACAATCAATCAGAACATAAATTCCCCAAGATGCGAAGCTGAAACTTGTTGACACTCCGTTGACGCTCATTCCCAGGACGCCGCAGGGAGCATGTCGCTGTTTCATATGCCCATGAAGGCGGCCAACATATCGGTTAGGCATCACAGCGACCAAATTGTTGTTCAATTACCGTACTTACAAAACCAGAAATCGTTGATGCTCCATTGATGCTCATTTCAATGTATTGTTCATTTGACATCAGCTGCCATCGATAATTGTTTTCATTATGATTTGAATATATTGGTAGTCATTCTGCCAGATTGAGACTTGGCCTTGTGACAAAGCCGAGCATAGTAACATTCTTGCACTGTTCGCTCTCACACGACTGAAATTTATGTATCTTGTCAAAAGCTTCAAAGCACCTGCTATACATCTGTTTATCAACCGATATTGACAAGCTACTGCTCACCATTCGCCCATAATCTCTCTCTAACTAAAACTCTAGTTCAAGATACATAAAGAAGCTGGTTGAACATTGACCCATTCTGTCCTACTGTTTTTTCACTCCCATGTTCCTCGTCATGTCAATTGCATTGACCGTCATCAACACCCTGTGAGCCTATCTCTTTGACTTCCGTGTCGGCCGAATCAATGCAGGAACATTTGGCGTGGCGCTCACATCCCGCTGCTCTGGGCATTCCGGAACCTCGATTCTATTGTCTTGCTCTATATCAGATTCAATGTCCGCTGGGCAGTTGTCTTCGCTGTCATTTGGATTATCTATGTTGCAATTCCAGTTAAGACAATCTTCAGTGTCCGAAATGATTTCAGGTGCGCTATCCTCATCACTTTTGACTGGATCATGGTTGATTCTTCGGATTTGGCGGACATTCAATAGTTGAGTTCGTCCTCCCGGGAGGTTCTTTGCAGACAAAGGTTGTGGCAAAGGAGATGTTTCTGATGATTTAAATGCAGCCGCACCATCATGTTGAAAGAGTGAACATGATGCTTTGACGATATCTTCCGTGTCCGGAATGTAGCGCATGGCAGTTATCTGCTTGTTCTGCGCGCGATATTCTTTCTGGGTAGCATGTAGGTTTTGGCTGCCCTGCCACATCTCCAAATAGTCGTGAACCTTGGCCGTTCTGTGCAATTTCCTTTCCTCCGCCTCATTCTTGATTTCCAAGTCATTTTCTGTGTTCATTCTATCCAATGATGGCTCAGCGCCTGCCAAAATCCTGTTATTGGCTTGTGCAAACTGCCTGACCATGGCCTTGTTGTGAAGAGTCTCGCCGGTGGTTCTTGACTGCCTCTAGCCGAAAACATGTTGGCCTAGGGAAAAACTGTCCTCCACTCTGACACCACGTGGGATGATAGAGAATATGTTGCGGGCCACATCAGAGAAATCGGTGTACTTGGAGTGCGTTTCCTCTTGTTGATGCCACCAGGCGGTTATTTCCAGTAACCATAATATACTGCTAATCTCCATTGGGTCGGAGTGGTAATCATTGAGATTTGGTTTCATGTGACCCCAGTTCTGTGGTGCTTCAGGCAGCCAATTCAAATGGAGCCTGGCGGCTGTCGATAAGTGTGCTGCGCAATCACTTCATCCTGGTGTCCTCTCAGCCACATTGTTAGGCGTTAAGTATTCTTCATCATCGCTGCACAAATCATATGGATCAAAGGATGATCGACAGGATCCTAAAACCGTTTCAGAGTGGGTAAGATTGTTACTCATTGAGCTTTCTTGTTTATTTACTGGCACACGTCGCTGCTTGGCACTGGATTCATTCTCCATGTACTTCAGAACGGCCTCTTGGTATTGGGTAGTATACATTGTCTCGTCCTCAGGATCAATACCTATTCCTTTGTCCCACTTTCGAAATGATCGCGACTTCCGGACAAGATTGAGGATATCTGCAGAAATGAGAAGCATGTCTGTCGATGGAGTCACTTCAGTGTAACAGTTGGACAGCTTGTGTTGAGCTAACTTCACGGCGAAGAACAAGTCTTCCATCCATGGAGACTGTTTCTTAGCCAAAGCTCGCATCACGCCATCCATGGGATCGAACTATCATTTCACACTGTGATAATGTGATGCAATGTGGCAGTATGCCTCTTCGACATGCACAGGGTCCAATATCGGAATGGCCTCAACACTTCCATGACATACTTCACAATTGTCCATTCATCTTGAGTTGTGAAGAGTGGCCGGTAATTGCTGTAAGTTGGATTGTTAAGCCACTCACATTGGAATTCGTGTGATCGGAAGGCGTGCTCCAGCAACTCCAGGGTCGAGGTCCAACGGGTCTTCACATCCATAATCGGAAGTACCGTGGTGCGGGCACTACCCGTTTGACAGTCAATGGACTCGTTTCGATGACCAGGTGTTAGCGAACTCAATACATTAAGCATTGTCTGCTATATGAAGGTCAGTTTCAGCACTTTCAACATATCCTGAAATACGTACTGTCTCAATTATCTTTGCTAAACCTGGTCTCATGGCCGACACCATATTGATTCAAGTGTTGCCCTCTTTTCGAAGCCTTTGACTGTTCCCAATGTCTACACTTTCATTCTCTCCTGATTGCCGATCACACAGATGGGCTGCCCAAGACCTGGTGCGGCCTTTGACACTGAGACTGCTCATGAATGCACCTAACACCCGGCTGTATGACGTGTGCCATGCAAGGTATGTGGTTCCTCAATGCAGGCCACTCGATTCAAGAGGCCTCAAAGGTTGATTGCAGCTCGCATGTCATCGAGTAATTTGAGGAGGTATTATCAGTGGCAATTCCAAGCAAACGGCTGTCGGTAAGCTCGAAACAACGAAGAACATCCTTCAAATGTACGGCCAGCCTTGCTCCAGTATGTTGACCATTGACCTGCCAGACTTAATTAGTTTTCGAGACGTGAAAAGAACAGGAGATCAACCTTGTCGAATGCGAGTTGAACTTCACGCAATGCCCAATTTCGATCCATATAGTAAGCAATGACTGACCTGATGGCTACTTTGTTCATTGATGCCCATCCATCCAGAGCTAAACTAACTTCATTTTGTGACAGCAATTGCTTCTTAATTGCATCCATGGTCAGTGCATATTCCCTCCGCCAAATGTTACTAAGGGTTGTAGCGGACGGCAGCACTCGGTCATCGCGTAATGCCTCATATGACCATCGTAGCTCGAGATTTGATAAAGCATTCCATGGACTGTGAGCCTAAACAAATGCTAAGATGAGGTAGCGATTCCACGTGTGTTGGTGAAATTCGGAAGTTTCAAAGTCCTTATCCGCCAGTTTGGAACATTTGTCTGTCATTTCGGTCAATATGGATCCACCTGGATGTCAAATATGATCTTCCTCTGCAACCATACTATTGTGATTCCTCGACTTCCTTGCCTCTTCAGGATGGCCAAAGCTGTTTCATCAACCGTCGAACTAGTCAATTCTGTAACTTCTGACTCAGTTAATTCGTTTGACTTTGCGATGTGAGCTTTTGCCAGCAAGTGTTTCCCCATTGAGCTAGTCCCATGTTCTGATGGATGGCGAAGAACTTGATGACAAACAATGCATATGATGCCAGGGCTGCCGGTCTCATGAATTCTGCAGTGTAAATACAGTCGCCACGAAGGTGCATGTCTTGAATTATTCCACCCAATAGGCCGCTTAGAGTCTACATTCATTGAAGCCCACCAAGCATCAAAGATGATTGGCAGAGTAAGGTCGCTCAAATCACGAATAAAGACAAGTTCATTTTTGGAAGAGATCATAACCTCGAGCCATGAGGTGTTCTAAGATCATGAATGCGACATGGTGGTAGGAATCAGACAGCTGGGTAATCTGACTCGAAAGACGGCCAAAATTGATGATACAGCAAATCAGACTGCAGGTTCTTAAGTATTGACTCTACTGCTACGACTGAATTAATCAGATCTGTAGGACATTGCATGTATATGTTTGAAGTTGTATACAAGGTTAGATTGCAAAGACTGACCGCGTGAAACTCGGTTTAGGAACAGCACATTGCAGTTCATTGCTCTGTACCATTCTGAGCCTCCTCAAAGACTGTTGACACTCTGCGGGCGCTCTATTGTAAGAGGCGGACGTGATATCGTCACTAGCATTTTTGCCAATAACGGCTGCCGATGGGTTCATTGTGGGTTATGTACGTTCCATTGCCGTTAGGTTATCCCAGATGGAAGATCAAAATTCGTTGACGCTCCGTTGACGCTCATTTTGTGACGTGGTAACGATCCTGATGTAAGCATTTTTGCCTAGAACGGTGGCCAATAGTTCGATTCTGAATCAAAGTTGTCCCATTGCCCCTTGATATTCCAGGATTCAAGGCCTAAAATTGTTGACACTCCGTTGATGCTCGTTTTAGGGCATTGTCACGAGGTCGTCGAATGCATTGTTGCTTAGACACGCGGCCGAATGTTCGATTATGGATTACCGTAGTGTCACAGCCCCTTGACATTGCAGAATGCAAGGCCCAAAATGGTTGACGCTCTGTTGAGGATAACTTGTAGTGCATAGTAACAAACTCATCGAACGCATTGTTACCTAGACAGGCGGCCGATAGTTCGATTATGCCCCAATGTCGCCCCACAGCCATTGCATTTTCCAAGATACATGGCCAGAAGTCGTAGACTCTGCGGTGACGCTCATTTATAGGGCATAGTTACGAGGTTGTCGACAGCATTTTTCCCTAGAAATGCGGCCGATAGTTCGATTATGGATAACAGTAGTCTCATACCCGTTTTATATTCCAACACGCAAGGTCTAAAATTGTTGACTCTGCGTTGACAGTCATTTTTAGGGCATGGTGATGAGGTCTTCGCAAGCATTTTGCCTAGAAAGGCAGATGCAAGTTCGATTATGGATGAAAGCAGTGTCAGTCCCTTGATCTTCCACAATGGAAGGCCTAGAATCGATGACACTCAGTTGACGCTCATTTTTAGGGAATAGTGACACAGTGGTCAAACACATTTTTGCCTAGAAAGGCAGCCGATAGTTTGATTATGGCTTGATGTCGCCATGCAGCACCTGCGTTTTCCAGGATGCAAGGCCAGAAATGGTTGATGGTCCGTTGACGATTGATTATTGTACATAGTAGCGATGATGTTGCCACAATTTTTGTATAGAATGGCGGGCTATAGTTCGATTATGAATCAATGTTGCAGTGAAACCATCTGGATTTTCCATGATGCAATGCCAAAAATCGTTGACGCTCTGTTGACGCTCACCTTTGAGCTCACCTTAGAGATATACTAACAGTCATTGGGTGCTCAACAATTGTGCATAAAATCCATACAGTCTTTGTTGGCAGCCAGTATACCGTTTCTATGTATTATCATTCGAATCCAAAATCTTTCAGACATCCCAGTTTCTGACCCACCACGATACACGGCATTTGCATGATGAATGATGTCAGTCCATCGCATTTCAGCGCTTTCGGTCAGCAATTTTCAGCATGAAAATCCAAGAACTAGTTTTAGATCTTTACAGCCCGAAGTCATCACCATTCCTTGTCCACCTCATTCTCCTTGATTTCCATCATGTACCATAAGCAATTGTCGATTTTTCGACCATGTGCAGGAGGTCTGAGCAGAGCATTATATAGTTCGCTGCATGGATTGATGCAGACTAACGGCTGTCATTCATCCTGGTTTTGGATGTGCTTTGACCGCTCCTTCTTTGAGTCGTATGACATCACTGACTTATACTTTGTTCGTAAATTTCATCTCAAATTTAGGTTTCGTTTGATCATTTAACTGTAATAGGCAACACCATATTCAGTTCATTGGTCGTCAATCTACTCGATTTGGTGTCTAGAAAATTTGCATTGCTCGTACGACCCTTGCACACACACTGACGAATGATCATGTCTCGCAATGTGGTCACTGAAATCCAGACACTGCTGACACGTAACAACATAGGTACAAATTGCTTTTACTCGAGACACGTCATCAAAAATAACTATTTGGCTATCTATTTCTCCGATGACACAGAAGCCGTCACCATGTCTTCGTCCGAATTCAATTTCAATATGGTAATTAGCTAGCAACGGTATATGCTGGGGTAAATGCTCACGGGTTGAGCTGGCGTCGCAATCTCCCTCTATGAGGAATCAGGCAACGCGTCAGGCATGAGAGATACTACGTGATTGTGTGCCTGAGGTTGCTCTGAACCCAGCCTCATTTGACTACTTTCCTGTCGAGACGTCACTTGTGGCATTTGGGATTGTCCGGGGATGATATCGAGAACCTGCATAAGCTCTCCACATATTGTTGGTGATGGTGTGGCTGCTGTCGTGTCGGTTTGCGGCTTCACAACTGCCGGAACTCTCAGTGCAGCTGTCCCGTACATCATATCTCTCTCACAGAAGTCGTCGGCTGTTTCTCCCCATCCCGGTTGCGTCAGTTCGTCAAGCCTCATGTGCTTCTTCCGAAAGCTGTCCGTGCGGTGCTGTACCGTTTTGGAGATCGTGCCCATCACCCAGCCAGGATGCTCATCTTCGCTCAGCTTGCCAAGCTCTGTATCTTCCTCATCATCATCCTCGTCTTCTTCATCCTCCTCATCTTCGGAACTTGCAAGATTACTTAAACTGTCTCCGATAGCATTCAACATCTACTCCAATGTTGTTTCAGGCTTTGTGGTTGTCGATTGTGCCTTTTCAACATTCCTCATATGTTCCTGCTCTTACATATTCGCTGTCTCTGCGTCTTGAACTAGCTTTCTTGCCACTGTGGTCTCTCTATCCATATAATCCTCAATCCATTTCTCTTTTTCTTCCTTGCTTGAAAAGTGTGTGTCCCGTCGTTTCTCCGCCGAATGCTTCTTTTTAGATGGTAAGCTGCGCAATGTTCCCAACGCTGGGACTCATTCTGCCTCCAAGCCACGCTTGCCTTTATTCGCTTGATGACGTTGTCATGTGGATTTCTTCGTCGACTTGCCGTATGTGCCCGCCGGAAGTTGCGAAAGATCGTTTTTCAAACCATCGACCATTGTATCTTGTGTTGACCTTGTTGTTGGGCGAGATGTTGGATGTTGCAAGACATGGACCACATGGATGCAAGCTGTGTCTTTTATGTCAAGGTTGGTAGGTTTCATCAATTTGAACCAAGCAAAATCAGCGTTTTAACTGTGACTTCATTGGGAATAGTCATGCTAACGAGACATTAAGATTTGATGGTTAGCATGCGATTAACGTAAGATCGTGGCAATTCCTTGAGACAAACATCACCAGACGTCCTTTCCGTCGAAGAATGCGCCGTTTATATCTATCAAAAATGAGATATCAGCTGTCGTTCATCACGATGTATCCCTGCAATGAAACAAAACACATTTGACCAATTTACTGCAAATTGCGGGAATGTTGGAATCACCTGCAGCTATACACAGTGCAGCTATACCCAGCCGGATTCAGCTTGAATTGAAGGGGCAAGTTGGCTGTCACTCGTTCCATTTTGACTTGTACTACATAATCTTCAGGACTTCCCACTTTGTTTCGTGATCATCATCCTCACCATTGCACAACAGCAAGTCATGGCTCCAGATATACTCCAACCAGGTCTGATTGAAGTTGAATCGAGCCAAACGACAGGCTCTTTAAACAATGCGCCACCCAGTGAGACATAGCAGCAACGCAGACACCAGTTAGTTCACCGCAACGCTGCAATTGTAGCCACCGAAAAGATGACCCAGGACGCACATTTGGCAATAGTACGGAAAACTGGATGCAGGCCGAATAGGAAGCAGCATGCGATCAGATGTGAGTCAATCCATATCAATCTAGACGACGGTCAAATAAAAGTATAATGCACAGCTGGGGTACATAGAGAGCTACGTGACCAATTCATTGCTGCCCGTAACAGGAAACCTCCATGGTCGACCAAGGCATTTGTCCGCACAGTCCCCGAAATTGAACATCCCAATGTTGTCAGTTCTGGGATGTTCGCAGATGAATTTCATGATAAACATCCCTGGGAATGGACGAAACAGGCTTTCAAGACCCTAGAGGAGGCTACAGAGTTGTATATGGTTGACGTAACAGCCAATTCTCACTGTAGAAGCAGCAACTAATTTCTTGTAGGTTTTCAACATGTCAGCTAATATGGTAAGACAAGGAAGTCGGTTACACCTTGAACAGTCCGACATGAGTCTTCCATTGAATCTGGCTAAAATGGCTAAGGAAGGGTTTTCTCACGCCGCAATTCAGGAAACGCAACAACTGATCAAGAAACCACGCGGCGAAGTTGGAGAAGAGAAGGTGCGGGGTGTTACGTTTCCCGGGCATAACTAGGTGAAGGCTGGGATAGAAAGACACCCGGCAATGATTCGGGATAATCAAACGGACGGCTGTCCCCCTTGCCAAATTGACACAGCAAAGAATCCACAGACTGGCTGGAGGCGCAATGGCACAGGTGCACATCCACCATGACAGGCGACACCGAGGCCCTGAACACTACCTGGGCCACATGATCACAGTGACAGAACTCAATGTTCCAAAACAGAAGGTGTGCCACCCGGATATGTGTATATACATACTCCGCTTCCCAGAGCCCAATTTGTCAATCTTGATCCATATGCCAAGGATTGCATGCACGATAAAGATTCCATTCCAGATTTGCTGACTGATGAATGTCCATCCACAGGTTAGTACACTATCAGCTGCATGGTAATGCAGCTGACAGCCATTTTGTAGACGAGAGCAGCCTGTTGAGTGAACATGACAGCAAAGTTGAGAGTTGACTGAAGGGAACAGGATTTTTGAGTATTATCATGATCTACAATTAGCCGTCACTTTAAAGTATATTTTAAATGGTATATTCATATGCATCCTTAAGGAACAATGTAGTTAGAAAGGAGTATGTACATGAACAGCACAGAATGGCTGCCGCTAGACCATTATTGATACAGTATGCCAAAGTGAATGGTTCCATATTGCGGTTACACCCGTGGCAAAATGAGCGTTAACAGAGCGTCAACGATTGTAGGTCCTGTAAGTCGGGTAATCAAAATGCGATTTGGTAGTGAAGACACATAATGGAAGTGTTGCCACCCTTGATAGGCAAAAGAGAAAGCAACACGCTCCCTGCCCTATCTTGAAAATGAGCGTCAACAGAGCGTCAACAATTTTTGGTCTTGTTAGTCTGGTAAATAAGAAGTAAGTTTGTAGTGGTTATACATAACAACAGTATTGACAACCGTTATACACAAGAAAGAAAGCGAGATGCTCTGTGTCCCATTTTGAAAATGAGCATCAACAGAGCATCAACAATTTTTGGTCCTGTAAGTCTCGTAATCAACATGCGATTCGGTAGTGATTATACATACTGGAAGTGTTGATATCCGTTATAGGCAAAACAAAAAGCAACGCCCTCACTGCCCCATCTTGAGAATGAGCATCAACAGTGCGTCAACAATTTGAGGTCTTCTTAGTCTGGTAATTATGAAGTTATCTTGTCGTGGTTAAACATAACAACAGCATTGAAAACCTTTAGACACAAAAAAGAACGCGAAATGCTCCCTTCCCCATCATGAAAATGAGTGTCAACGAAGCGTCAACAATTTTTGGTCATGTAAGTCGGGTAATAAAAATGCGATTTGGCATGGAGTTCACATAATGGAAGTGTTGCCACCCTTTATAGGCAAAAGAGAAAGCAACATGCTCCCTGCCCCATCTTGAAAATGAGCGTCAACAGAGTGTCAACGATTCTAGGTCTTGTTAGTCTGGTAATTGAAAAGTAATTTTGTAGTGGTTATACATAACAACAGTATTGAAAACCTGTATACACAAGAAAGAAAGCAAGACGCTCCGTGTCCCATCTTGAACACGATCGTCAACGGAGCGTCAACAATTTCTGGTCCTGTAAGTCGGTTAATTAAAATGCGATTTGGTAGTGATTACACATAATGGAAATGTTGCCATCCTTAAATGGCAAAAAAGAAAGCGTCACACTCCCTGCCCCATCGTGAAAATGTGCATCAACGCAGTGTCGACAATCTTGGGCCTTCAATCATGGTTCATTGAAGCGCGCTGCGGCTGTTACAGTCCATATTCCCAGTTTTGGCCGTTTTTGTAGTCTAAAACGCTCGTGAACACTTAAATGCACCGTTGTGAATGGAATCAGTTGTTACTGTTCAGGAGGCTATCGCGGGAATATCATTTGCTTATTTGCTCATCAAGGCTGCTAATCACTTGTTTATGGATACGTGCGATCAAGCGCCACTTAGATTACCCAAGATGCAAGACCATCAATTGTTGACACTCGATTGACGCTCATCTTTAGGATGGCGCAGGGAGCGTCTCTCTACTTGTTTGCTATATAAAGGTTGTCAATACATCAGAAAATGACAATGCAGTACCATAGTCAATATTTTGCAATTAACAGTAGGATATCCGAATGCGATTATAAACAGAATATCCCGAAACGCAGAACCGGAGATAGGCCCTGACGGTCTTAGCCAAACCCAGCAAAACCCGCGGGTTGATGGGTACAGGGCAAAGTTTGGACCGCCAAGAAGCAGCGGGTTCGGTTTTTGGATGGTTCTGGAACCGAACCAAACCATTGTTCCGGTCCAAACCCTGACCTCTGGCTGGTTACCCAGACCTGTTGTCAACACTAGGTGCTGGTGATGGTGGTGGTGGTGGTGGCTGCAGTGCTGGCTGTGGTGGCTG
>Ga0307512_10002886_pt1 | contig 20867 bp, 31 predicted proteins | sample 14_EM_MG_FD_200267 | JGI IMG/M metagenome (GOLD analysis project Ga0307512, IMG submission 200267) | Populus trichocarpa ectomycorrhiza microbial communities from riparian zone in the Pacific Northwest, United States - 14_EM | ecosystem: Host-associated > Plants > Roots > Unclassified | place... | reverse complement strand
ACGGCAGGTACAAGACGCGATCCTGTGGGTACAAACACCAATACCGGGATTTCTAAACCCAATCAGGTAAGTCGTACACTGGATGTCTCCTAGCTGCTCGTATTCTCCATATCGTTTTCATTTTCATCCCTCATCTCCCTCTTTCTTGTCTGCAACTCTACCATCATCGCAAGAACACAAAGTTAAATCATCCCTCTCTATCCCTCCATGCCATTATCATGAGTTCACACGGGGTACACCATACACCAAAGATTGTCTGACGTCTCTTCATTCTCACAATTTCGAGTTGACTTCTGAGTGTAGCTTCAGCTTCCTGCATACCTCCATACCGATCGACTGCCACCGGCAAGTTCTCCACCAGACCTTCAAAGGTAAAGTCACTTAATCACATTCCCACGGTTTCAAATAAACTACCTGATGAATCGATTCTCAGGACCTGGCGCACTTCCCACCGACCACCTCCAGATCGACCACCTCCAAGTAGTACTCCTCCAATCTCGCTCAATTATAGCCTGCTCCAAGTGCAGCCTCAAACTTGCTCCGTAACGGCCACCCAGTGCATCTCCTAACTTGATGTATCATGGCCACAAAGTGCAGCTCTCAGTTCGCTCAATCTCGCAGTCCGAGTGCATCTCCAAACTCGCTCGATCACGGCCTCCCAGTGTATCTTGGAGTTCACTCAAACTTGGTTGCCAATTCCATCTCCAAACTCGCTCGATCATGGCCTCAAAGTGCAGCTCTGAGTTCACTCGATCTCGGGCGCCAAGTGCATGTGCAAACTCAGTTGGTCACGGCCACCCAGTGCATCTCAGAGTTTACTCTATCTCAATCTCCAATTGCATCTCCAAACTCGCTTGATCACGGACTCGGAGTGTATTTCGGAGTTGTAGAATCGTACCTATCTACACAAATAGATACAAAGATGAGAATACAACCTGAATACATGAGTTTTCAAAATAATTGCACGATTATTAGTAGCTATGAGTTCCACGCACACTCGCAGCGTTCCGAAAGATGTTATTTTTTCTAGAATGCTCTACTGTGATTCGAGGTGCTCCTAGACGCTTCTAGGTTTGTCGCCGGTGCTCGCAGGTGCAATGCTAGGCAATGGGACCAGTCGCCTGGGCGACAGGAGGGGTGGAATTCTCAGTCAGAGGGTACGAGGTTCCGTCAGAGCCGTCAGAGCTGTCAGTAACAGCCAGGTATTTCTGACAAAAACCTGGGTTGTTGCTGATGTTTGAAAGACCCGATTGATGTATTCGCCGCTGGCATTATGGCACCAAACACGCTTGATGTTGTATCCTCTGACATCAACTTAGGCTTGTTAGCACTTGTAGGTGGCGATGAAAGTCCCTTGTAACATAACAGGTAGGAGGTATATGGTAGTCCATCAGGTGCCATTGTAAACAAATATCATATTGTGCCGAAGTCCTCTTTTCGTAGGTATAGAACATGGACCAGAGGTGTCAGAGTGTACGAGCTCGAATGGTCATGTAGTGTGTTTGACTGCAGTTCAAAAGAATCTTTGCTTCTGGTTCGCCTGCAGACAGACATCACATATTCAATATAAGTCTTGATATCCCTCAATTAGTGATCCCATTGCCACGCGATGTAGTTGTGCTAATGTTGTCTGTGAAAGCCTTGTGATACTACTGGAGGCCGAAGTAAGTTCAATCTTCGACAATGAGCTCGTTCTGTGCATTTGGTTTCAACTCTTAGTGTTTGTAGGCAGGACCAAGGTTATGTTATGTTAAGAGTGGGGAGCGTAACTTTGTTGAAGTATATAGAGATCACCGGTACCATTGGTAATGATGCAAGTTGAATGGGTGACTACGGAGCATATACCACGTCGAGAAGGAGTTGTATATCCTGTAAGATTAACATGGTTGATTGAATGCAGAGAGGGCCGGAACGTAGCAGTATAAAGTGAGGTTAATTGTAAGCCCTGTGATATGTTAACATGGCCAATTAAAGTTGGCGTTGCTGTAGTCTCATCACTAAGTTTGGTGATGATGGGCAATGGTAGTCTCTTGAATGAGATGAAGCAGCACCTGTTGTTACACATATGTTGCAATGCTCCTCAGTCCAACACCCACTACTATGTTGATGATGACGTGAGAGCAGGATTAGTGGCAGTGCGTCATAGTCAAATGAGATCACAATATCCCATTGTGATCCCGTGCTCCGCCAGTACCGCTGTCACCTCCAATCGAGTTGTGTTCGTATCCGTCATTGAGTCCTCTGTATGGTATCGTTTGTTGACAGAATGTTGGACTTTGATGCCAGTTAGGTGTGTGCAGCTTTCGGACCGTATGTGACCCGGTTTTCCCCAATTGTTACCTAACAAATCATCTCTACTTCTGCTGTTTAGTCCTTTGAGGATGCCACAGTTTTCAGTAGTGTGATTGTTCAATTGGCAGCGTGTGCATGTGTATTGTTTATCATTATTGGGAACCTTGTTTCTGCCATAGTTTCCGTGTCCAAGATAATGAGTTCATCCTGCTTAGCCTCCTGGTCAACTGTAGCATCCGCACAAGTAAAGGGCTGATCCGGTGGCTATATCTCCACTCTCCTTTCGACGGCTGGCAGCCTGCACATGATTTGGAAGGGCGTTCATCAGTTCTTGGTCAGTATGTCAGGGAATTCGATGCTCTAACATCTTAATCATGGTTGAATACTGCACAGTCAGGTCATGATAGATGTGGACACGAATTTCCTCAGCAGAGATATCTTGTGCTATCCCGAATAGCTGGGGAAGGTAGTTGCAAAGTAGTGTCAAGTATGCAGTACGTGATTGATCATTCTGCAGCTGGCATGTTCAAAACTTATGTTGAACAGTAGTTCTGCCGATGTGTATGCAGGTATTATGTAGTTGTTCTTTCAGCCTAGTCCACATGGTCACTGGAGATATAAGCCCTCTGAGAAGAATCTGTATAGCGGGAGAGCAGGATAGATGCATTATTGTCTCAGCATTGGTGGCTTTGAATTTCCATTCATGACAGTGAGTGTCAATTTGATATAGTTCGGGTTCTTCGCCAGTGACGATGTCTTTTGCGTGAAGAGCCTCCTGAACAATGGTGATCGTTTCTTCCCATATTATATAGTTCAAATAGGTGAGTTGCGGACTGTTACAGCATTGGGTCTGGTTAGAGGGGGGAGTAGGCTGCAACATGGCGAGATTCAATTGAATTGAGTTTGCCGTTGGAGAGGGTTAGGGATTTTGACTGTCTGACAAATCGTGAAGTGGAAGTGAAAATAGAGTTGTTTGACCAAGAGTGAGCACTGGTGTAGTGGGAAAACGGCTCCCACCACTACAGAGCTACGCGTTTGGGTAAGTACGTGACTGGGTTAGGGTAATCGCAGCTCTGCATCACTCCATCGACAAAATTGAAAAACCTTCACTTGACAGCCTCTGAGACAAATAATCACTTACCAATCACCATCTCATCCCTTTCCTTCTTTTCACTTTTGATTCTAAATTTCTAACCAATCAGCTATATCGCTGAGGCTTGTCACTCCCTACACTCCTCGAATCGAAGCCTGCATTTTCGTAGCTTCCGACGGAAACTGCAGGGGGATCTTGTGCTCCCGGACTTCTGCCATACCATGCTCATAACCTATTATTTTGGATGGTTCTTTGATTTGATAATTGATTGATTTTCTCGAGGCCAGAAGACAGGTATATATACCGACTTGTCTCCAATCTTCACGGCCATATTTGTCTCCATATCCATCACGATTTGAATACCCATTTGCTCTGATAGATGCCACGCTGTGCTAATGAAAGCAGCACGCTTGCGGCATATCTTCATTCCCCAACTGCATATTAACTGGAGATGAGCTGTGAGGGTCACAATGCAGATACGCATGCAACAGGAGATGTTGTCTAAATAACTAGATTGTTTTATTGACATGTAGCGCTTCGAGTTGTCTATTTCACTGCAGTTTCCGGTCTTTTTCTCTTTGGGTGCTCATTGAGTCATGGTGAATGATTTGCAATGTTCGAAACAAATCCTGGGATTTATTAGGATGGTTGCTACCTTACCCCTACAGTCTATACACGGAACAATTTTTGCACTATATTTCCGTCCCGTTTGCATTCCTTGGCTCACTCTACCAAATTGATCCTTGAGTATGTCCAAGGCCAGCCCAAGACCGGACGGCAATTGTTGAGTGATAAAATTTTTATACTGGGCAGACCTGGGCACTCAATGATAGGACTCCAGGACTGCAGGGACCTAGAGGTGGTGTATCTACACTGTGTCATACTCTAATTAGAGTGAATACAGTATGAATAAATCAAAAATCAAAAACCTGCAGGGACCACAGTACACTAATTGGCCCCCACAGATTCGGCAGCTGACGATTTGTTCACAGATTTGATTACTACTCCCTGGCAGGATAGTTTGTTTTTGTTCTGGGACACTCACCCTTCAGCCTGATATTCTATATCCGACCCTGGTCAACACTCTGGTAATCTGTACCAGCCTCTTGTCCTGGAGTAATCTCCCCGGGATGGACTAGTCCTCCGAAACTCATGCCCTAAATTGGATGATGATGTCAGACCCTGAAATATTATAATTCCCCCGGACTGTTTGTTGAATCATATACTGATTGATCTATCTAAAAGAGACACAAAGAACGTATATATACAATCTACCATCTGCATATGCGTATGTTCTTCCTGACATCAGACGCATAGCCCTGGTCCATATGCATACCCTCATACAAGTCTATATTCTCATACAAGACTTCAGACAATGTTGAGACTTCAGACAATGGTGAGACTTCAGACAATGGTGAGACTTCAGACAATGCTGAGACTTCAGACAATGCTGAGACTGCAGACAATGCTGAGACTCACATGCAACACTCCCCCCTGTTTCTACGCTCTGTGGAGCAAGAAAACAACATGTGATTCCCATAGTAGCCTCATTCAAAACCCTGCGTGAGCAGGGACCGAGTACTACTGTAGCCTTAAATGCAACCGTCAATCGACCTCCAATTGACCTTCATTACCTTAGACCCATTGCTTTTGTAAACTTCGTTTCCTTATCCTCAGTAAGTGACTTTGTGAATATATATGCCACATTATCTTCCGTGTGTACGTAGAAGTAGTTGAGTATTTGCTGTTTCTGTAGATCTTGACTATGGTGATAACAAACGTCAATATGCTTGGTGTGAGCCTTTATGATTGCCTGAGTGATGAGAGCGAGAGCTGCCTGATTGTCGCAGTTGATTGCCAGCAGTGGTAAGTCTTTGTCATGAATGTCTTTCTGTAATTGGAATAACCATTCCACTGCTATGGAGGCCTCTGAGCAGGAGATAAATTTGGCTTCCAGAGTGGACCTGGCGATGATGCCTTGCTTCTGTGACTTCCACGAGACTGCTCCACCATTGCTGGCGAGAGACATATGGCCTCCCTGGGATTTGCGATCCGCACTGTCATTGGCCCAATCGGAATGCAAGTAACCTACGAGGCAATTGCCAATGTCGATGCCGATGCCATTGCCGATGCCGATGCCGATGCCATAGCCGATGCCAATGCCAATGCCATTGCCAATGCCGATGCCGATGCACTTGCCAATGCCGATGCTGATGTCATTGCTGATCCCAATGGTGTTGTCATTTCTGAGGCTAATGCCAATGCCATTGCGGATGCCAATGCCGATGCCATTGCTGATGCCTATGCCAATGCCATCGCCATTGTGGTTGAAATGTATTGGGAAATCGGCTGTATATTTGAGGTACCGAAGAACTCTCTTGGCAGGTGTCATGTGAATGGTGAATGGCCGCGAATTGTAACGAGAAAGAGTAGCGACTGCATATGAGATATCTGGCCGAGTTGCAAGTGCTGCATACATTAGTGATCCCACTACTGCTTGGTAGTCTACGATATCTTTATGTTTCTTATCCCCCTGATCCTTGGCCAAACCTAACCTTCCATTTGGGTCCATGGGAGTCGATATACTGTGAGTATGTTCCTGGTTGAATTCTCGGAGGATTGTGGTGATACCGGCTTTGAGACTGACACTGACCCCAGCACCATCATGGTGGATCTCAACGCCGAGAAATTGGTGTGCCAGGCCTAGATTGGTTATTTCTTACTTTTCGGAGAGGTTATGCTTAATTTCGATTGCAGCTTTGGCTGCGGCATCGGGATATGGCATGGAGATATTGTCGTCATAGAGAAGTATCTGAATGCCGCAACTGCGAAGATAGAGGTTAGGATCGGCAAGGGATTGAGTAAACCCAAGGGAGAGTAGAAAGGCGTTGATATTGTTGTGCCATAATCGCGGAGCTTGTTCAAGGCTATACAGAGCTTTCCTGAGTCTGACGATGATCCTCTTTCCATTCAGCCCTTCTGGCCATCCTTCCGGCAAAGTTATCTGGATGTTGTCATCGTCGATTCAAGGGTTTATGAAAGCGGTAACTACATCCAGGTGGTCCATATTTCATCCGCATCTCACGATGAGAGAGATGAGATATTGAACCGTAGATAGCTCCCCAACAGTGGCATAGGTCTCAATGAAGTCTGTTTGCTCGTATCAGATTACGACTAGCCGTGCTTTATACCGCGTGGACACGTCAGGGTTGAGTTTAATCTTCTAAACCCACTTAGAGCCAATCGGTGTAACATGTAGTCCCTGAGCTTCTGGCCAATTAGGAGCGGTGAAGGTATTATTGAGCACGATCGATGTGCTTTCTTCCTCCATGGCTCTTTTCCAGTGATCTTGTTGAGGGCTTTCCTTGGCTTCCACGTAGGTGAAGGGATCTCCTTCTTCAAATGCCGTCAATGCTTCTGCAGCGGCGGTACCTTGACTCCTTGTGACACTACTCCCCATGGGTGGAGCTGGAGATGCTGGCAGTACTTGGCTTGATTTCTTGATTGCTGTTGCCGAACGTGGAGCAGTCTGGTCTTCTTGGCGAAGGCGATGGCTATGGGCGATGTTATCTGCATCTGCTGCCGAACGCTGGGCAGTCTGATCGACTTGGTGGAGGCGCCGGTTGTGGGTGATGTTTTCTGCACCTGCTGCTGAAAACTGAGCAATCTGATCCTCTCGGTGGAGGCGCTGGCTGTGGGCGATGTGTTCTTCTTCCTTGTCCGGAGCTTCATGCATGTGAGCTGTGGATCTCTTACCAATCTGTGTAGGTTGGCTGTCTTGTCCTGGGAGAGGCTGATTTCCAGTATCTGTTTCCACAACATAGTCCTCCTCTTCAGGTACTCCAAATATGTTCATCTCATTGCGTTCATGCTGACATGACCTGTGTGCATTTCTTTCTTCATCAAAGAGGACTTCTGATAGGGCTTTCACACCCAGGAATTTGGGATCCCATATTCTCCACAATGTTTATGAATCGTGTACATACATCAGCAACAACCCTAGTTTCCGCCTGAAAAATCCGAGTGTTATGCACGGCTCTGACGGCTCTAGCGGAACCTCGTGGCCTCTGACGGAGAACCAGATGCAACCCGTTCCATACCTCTCTTCCGGCGGCTATTATACCATGCCTCTTGTTCTTGCGACGCGTCGCGTTGTATATCACGCTCGCCGCCCGGGCATCAGGCTTCCTGTACTTTGTGTCCGGAATGTGGTGACGTATATGCACCATCAGAATGACACGTATGTTACACTCTTCGCAGAAGTTGCAGTTAGGCAGTAGCCAGTTACACAATGCCTGGCGATGTTTATGCCTTTCTTTGGCTGATTGCCTCATGCCGCACTCTCATTTATGTTTAGCTTTGAGATTTTGTCACTTATTGCAATACAGTCTTCGCTTCTGATACATCGCTTGCTGTTGCATTGGCTCCACCATTATCGTGTTTTACATGTCTGAAATATACTGTCCAATCTTCACACTCTCTAGTACTATGCCCTCAGTCCTCCACATTCTAGGTTGATCCAGCTTTGGCTTGCGATGCTTCTTCCTTCTCATCCGCATCCGCATCATCGCCAGCCTCGCCCTCATACCTGTCGACATCACTGGTTGCCAGGTGCAACCGCTCAAGTGAAGTCGTGGCCCATTGTCGCTGGCTGGCGGTGGGAATTGCATCGCTTTCTTCACCTTCATCTTCAAAATGCCTGCTGCCCACTGGCATCCCGAAATGCAGTTCGTCATCTGTGCATTAGTTGTCCATCGGGATGTTTTGGTCAGCGCGTCGGATCTCAGGTTCCTCAAGCGCCCCTTCCTAGGTCAAATAGTCAAGAACAATGGCATTGTCAACACGTGCTGCTTCGACGCTGATCAACACGGCAGGGGTTGGGTTCTCTGCCTGTTGGATCTGACACTTGACTGTGGCAAGAGTGTTGCTATACACCTACTGCTGGTAGCTCTCCGGTAGTGTGTTCCAGGTATTCATCAAGAATGTATACGTCTCTACAACGCCAGGCGAGGTTAACAACCTGCAACCCGTTTCAGCAGAGCAGGATGCGATCTTACCACCGCCATTCTTGCAGTTCAAGTAGTTCGAGCGATCAGGTCTGTTCACTTTCAGCTTTGACTTGGAAGCTTTCCGATGAACACCTTTGTTCGTTTGCCACTCCAGGTGAGCATGGCGCAACGCGGTGCAGGTAAACATGATCAGTGGCGAGGGTATATGACCGTCCTTCTCATCAATCATGGATTTATAAAATCCATCAGCATACTTATGGCGGTTATTCGCCCGATGATAAAATTTGATGTAGATAATCCACAGGATTGCTTCTGCCAGTGAGTAAAGTGGACGCTAGCCATTCGTTAGGACCTTTCGACTATCTCTGCGTTGGATTTAGGACCGCGTACACCACCTTCCACACCCTCTGCAATAGGAAAAAGATACTTATTGTTTACCAGAAGGGAATCAATGAATTCCAAACGCTCTGCGGCGGATTCAAACCGGTGGAGATCATAAAGCTCTGCTGTGTTGTCCTTTGCTGATTGAATAGAATGGGATTTAACCTTATCGACTTGTGCTCGAACCTGTTACCGGTTTGAGCGTGTAATATCAAACGTAGGCCGTTACTTCGGCATACCTGGTTCAAAATCTCCTTTGTGCGTGCTTTGAAAGGTATGGACCAAATGTTGTTTTGTTGCATAGGGGTGTTCCAGTCCGTCTCTATTATCTACCAGTGTGGGCCTTCAGCTAATGCTTTTGAAACGCGTCGCGTTGCATAACTTACTTTCTCAAAGTCACTTGCACTCATAAACGGCCGTCTGTTCCACATGTAGAGCTCCATGAGTCTGCCTATTGCAAACACAAGACGCGTTATGTCTCAGTGACCACATTGATGGATGCTGCGACTGCTGGAGACCATTGATCTAGGTGTAGTCACCGGCTGCAGTAGCAATTGCCACTCCCTCTGTCTCTGATCCATTTCAGTTGCGCGCGTTCGGAGTGAATTTGTAATGATCGCGCGGGCTTCTGGAGTAGGGATGGGCGTAGGCAGGTATTCAAGACCTCGGGGAGGAGTGGGAGTGATCACAATGCCGGATGCGGGGGTGAATACAACACGACGCGTTGAGGATCCTCCGGGTGCTGGTGTGATACGAGTGCTTGTACCGAGCCTGGCGGTTGGCATATGTATTGACCGTCGCTGTGTAGCGGACGGGGTAGAAGTCACGCATTGATTGATATCTGCAACGCGAGAATTGTTCAGCGAAGATGTAGGGGTGGAGTTTTGACCTTGGCTTACTGAGGGTATGGAATTCTCTCCTAAATGGGAATCCCTTTCGCGAACCGGTACGGAATCACGTCTCTTAGCAGGCTGAAGTTGAGAATTCCTCGAAAGCCCTCACTTTTGTTGATTATGATGATTAGCAAGACATCGCATATTTCGTAAGACCAGAGTCGTATCAGGGTGAGGGCTTTGGGAATGCATACTCCAATATAGATGTTCGACGTTAAGAAAGTAGGAACAATTGCCTGTGCATGCATATGCCATGGCAGGCGAGGTAGGCTCCTATTTGAGCGACGATGGAGGGTTTCGACGAAAAAGGGAGGCGCACGGTGGACCACGCTACACTCTAAACCCTGACAATACTCGGTGACGAGATCCCTTGAAAAGCATTCAGTTATTGGGTTAACTGCGATCAGATTAAACCCAGATTAAACTCAGATTCAACTGAGCATTGATATTCACTGTTACAGCAATGTCTGAAGATCAATTTGCACCGCTAGAAGCGTGTTTATGCGATCTTGGCGCAATTATCATCATATGCACTCGTTCTTGGCACAATACTTCCAACCATCGATTGTGTATATCTTCTACTTCCCGGTGGAAATCCCCCTGTGGCAGAACTACAAGCATCGCAAACAGAATAATGACGTATTGTCTATCCTATGACATCAGTTGCGTGTGCTTTTTCCACTGTTAGGCGTTGGTAGCCGAGTTGGATGGTTGCACAGTTGGGTCAAATTGAGAACTACTCAGTTTGTTCCGAGATGCACGAGGTCTGACCGGTAAAAATGCTGTATGATGCAAAAGCAACGCCTGGCGTGGTAAACTGTCCTCTGCTCGTATACTAAATCTCTGCTCGAGGCTTGTAGTTCATGAGGTGCCTGGTAGTTCTGCAAGATGCAGGCTGGGCCGTTTTGTGTTCGTTAACCAACAAAACTAACCAGTTGAACTTGGAACCAAGAAATCGCCGGCACTCGAGTATATTTATCCCTTCTTCCCGCCTACAGCTGCTTTCCCTTTTCTTCCCGTAATATCCACACCGACAGCATCCTGATCTCGACATCACGTGACTTGAACAAAACAAGGCCTCTCATTCCAAAACACACCCAATAACCTACACAACTCTGTACTTTCCCTCTGGGCTTCCTTGTGCTACAACTGTATCTTAATGCTAACGTTTCAGATGTAGATTTATTTTCAACTCACAGCGATGGCACCAAAGGGCAGCGGCAAAGGAAAGGGGAAGGCTAGGAGAAAGATGCCGACATTGATTATAAACGGATGCCTGTCGTTGGATCGCGACCATATAGAGGGATTCATCTTGGAACAGATCTGTGGACTCATACAGCTATATAATGTTTGCGGTGTCAAGGATGAGAGGGCATGAGACCTCTTTTATGATATAATCTTTCTTGATCCAGTCACGACTCACCACTGTTCACAATTCCAGCTGAAGTGACTGTACCGCAGGAGCAGGAGATCACCTTTTCGGGAGTGGTGGGCTGCCTTCCGCACATAAATGGGGCAAATATTTGAAACAACCCACGACCAAATGAACAATGGGAGGTGGGACAATCCCCGTGCCTTCGGGGATCATATCGATCACACCAATTGGCAGACAACCTGCTCGGGGAAGGTTAAACGCACCGGTGAGCGTTTCTCTTGGTACAGTAGGGATGATCTCATGGAAAAGATTGAGCTACCAAGCTGTCGGCAGTACAAACCAGGTGACTTCCTGGCCGTTAGACCACTGAATCCGGAAAGGATAATTGACGAGGATGATGATGATGACAACTGGGCGGATCGCGGTGGGCCGAGATGTGGACGGAGCCGTCCTGCTGATGGCAATCACAATGACAATGGCCAGAGTGATGAGGACACGCAGGGCGGTGAGAAAGGGACCTGGAAAGGGAAGTGAACAACAGATGGGAAGGGGAAAGGGAAGGCGACTCAGGACAGGAAGGGGAAAGGGAAGGGGAATGGGAAGGGTAACAGTAAAGAGAAAGGTATTGTCAACACACCCCAGGTGGAGATGATATCTCTCGTGCTGTTGGTTTGCAGTTGCAGAACAAAATGTCAGAGGCTGACATCGACACGGAGGGCTAACTAGAGCGGGTATATTTAGAGCCGGAAGCATCGCCCGCAGTTTCAATTACCTCAGATGATGATACCGACTCTACCAAGTCGGACAGCAAACATGACTCAGAACTTGATGTGCATATGTGCATGGAGGATAGTGTTCACGCACCGGACGGCGTTGACATCGACGGCGATGTGGATATGGAAATGGATGGTGAACATGGGGAAGATGAAGAGGAGGAAGATGAGAAGGAGGAGGAGGTGGTAGATGAGAATGAGGAGAAGGATGAGGATAACGGCAAAGGACCTCGGACAATTGGCTAGGGAGAGATTGTAAATACATCGGCTGACGATATAGGTACCATGGTAGACAATGAGCCAATCGTGCTACCTGAGCGAGGCCAGGAGATGCGCGAGCATACCCCACAGCCACAACCTCCGGCGGCTGAGCCACAGCCATAAACCCCGGAGCCTCCCCCACGACCACGAACTCCAGAGACTCATACCCTCAGTGTGCTGGAGTTTTCGGGGCTTCTGACGCCGCAGAAACCTTGCCCAGCGGTGCCAACTCTGCGAGAAGCTAAGGCAGCCGGAACCTTCCCAGATGTCGATGAGGAGCAGCAGCTACTCGGCGAATTGGCAGGTGGCGACAATCTCCCTGATGGCCCTCTCCCGCATGTCCCTCTCCCAGACATCCCTCTCCCGGATGTCCCTCTCCCCAATGTCCCTCTCCCAGCTGTCCATCTCCCTGATGTCCCTCTCACTGAGGTGCGCCCGGATGGCTTGGTAGGCGAGAGGTGAACCAGTCCTCACGTTGCAGAGGAGGCATGCGTTTGGGTTAGAGCCGGGTTCTTGTGTTGTGAGTTTCCTTTGCTGTACTCTATTCATACCAGGCACAGATTAAGGTACGCGTGGAGGGGTTTTGTTAGTTTGGGTTAGGGTTGCGGGCTTGTTCGTTTCCTCTGTTCTAATCTATTTATCTCAGGCATTGATTATTCCATGCGTCGCGAGGTTTTTGGATTGCTCAGGGTGTATTTTGTATTTATTCATAGTATTATGGGACATCGCGCATGCAGTGTTTTTGCAACTCCTGGCGTGATGGTGTTGAGGCTCAATAAATCTCTCAAGTATCGGGAGCTTATACCCACACCAGACTGCTCAGGCCCAACACCAACTTTCTTTCCTTTCTACAGTGAATACTCCACTCCTCCCGTGTCATCGACCATGCCAGGGAAGACCCCATTCCGTTGCCCCGAATGTTCATGCCGAAAGAAGTTCACCTCAGACAGCTGGCGACTTAAACATATCAAATTACACCATCCTGAACACCTTCAAGTTGCAAACAATCTGACTGTTCGCAGCATGCCCCGACGCGTTGAACCTGCTCAGCGTCATATATTCAACCCTAACAAAGATTCAGTCGAAGACTGGGACGTGTTTCCCTACTTCGAACCCGTTGAAAACAGCGCAGACTCGGAGTCTCAACCACCGCCACCGCGTCTGCCGCGGACGGAAACATAACCCGTTGCCGGTGCTCCCCTGAGTGACTACATTGCTGAGCCATGGGAACACGAAGCTCAGGGTTTCCTTGAGACGAACCTACAAAACAATCCCTACTACCCGTTAGCGACGCGTGAAGAGTAGAAATATATCCAGTGTGTGATCAAGACGAAGGGCATGAAGACATACTATGACAATGTGCTGAAGGAAGAAAGCACCACTCTGCGTTTCCCAATCCTCAAAAACGGGGATGGCGTCCGGAAGCTCGTGGCTAGCATGCCAGATGATCTGGCTCTCGGGCAGTGGGAACCACACACTCTCCAGGATATGAGATTGAATGACAATCACCAACGCCCTATCAAATACTGGAGTCGAGACATCATCATAATCATGTGATGGTTGATGCGGCAGCCAGCGTACGCCGAGCATCTTATTTACCCCCCTCAGCGTTACTTCAGCAGCGATACGCCACCGAAAAGCCTCTATACCGAAATGCACACTGCGGACTGGTGGTGGGAGACACAGGTAATGATAGATACTCCAGGATAATACTCCAGGATAATAACTTCCTAATCAACGTTTAGGCGAAGCCCTGAGTGAGGGATACACCGGTTGCCTTGATCATCATGTCTGACGGAACACATCTCTCAAATTTTGCTGGCGACAAGAAACAGTGGCCTCTATATATGACAATTCGCAATGTATCTTCAAAGATCAGCCAGATGGCCTCACTGCACAGACTCGTGATGGTCGCTCTCGTGCTGATTACAATCAAGATCCGCAATATTCCTCAGAAGCGGCTGGATGAGCAGCGGCAAACAAACCAAGAGGTGCTGAAAGAAGTACTCCGGCGGTTGCTCCAGCCTCTCACCTTTAAGCACAATCCCAGCGGGATGAGCGGGTATTACAACGTTCTCTGTGCAGATGGCAACTTCAGGCATTGCAAACCGGTTTTGGCAGCAGGGCTTGCAGATTGCCTTGAGTATAGCGACCTACACCATCTCGAGCGGCATGTCAGTTTTTAGTGCGAGTGTCCAAAGAACGAACTTGGAGATTATGTCCCTCCTGACAAGCAACACCCCCGGCAGGATCACAACCTATCTTGAACCCTAAGCAACGCCAACACGAAGGCAGCCAATGCTAGACTCTCGTCGCGCCATGTCCACCGAGGATTCAACCCGTTTCGACATATTCCCTATATTGTGAGCGACCTCCCTGAGCCCGACCTCCTCCATCCAATGCAGATCGGCATTCTTGACCACCTCCAGAAGTTGATTTTCCAACGCATGAAGACGCACGAACGGCTCGACAAGTACAATGCAATCTGGATATCCGTCCCTGTTTACCACGACCTCACACCAAAAAATAAGTCCTATGAAGATGTTTCTCAATGGAATGGGAAGTAGATGAAGGAAATGGGCCGGTACCTGCTTGGAGTTGTAACCCAGTATCAACGAGGTGGAAGCCCCGCTCAGCGTCCCATATTCAATCACGCAATTGAGTGCACATGGGCATTGTTAAAATTCTATATGTATGCTCCATATAGATCTCACGATGATGCAACATTGAGCTACATGGAGGACGCCTTGCTTCATTTTCACACCTTTAAAGATGTTTTCTTACTCGGGGGAGCCAGCAAAAAGGCGAAGTGCAAAGCCAATGCCCTAAGAACAGAACTCGTGAAGAAGCGAATGGTAGATGTGGAAACAAATGCTGAAACTTTGACGCCGTCAGAGGAGCGGCGCAAAATGGACGCCTTGCGGGATTATATCAGCCACAAGATAGATGTTTCCAAGGAGTTAGATGCCGACTTCAACTTTCTGAAGATCGACTTGATCTCTCATTGGTTCAAACAGATTCATTGATACAGAGCCTTCCAACAGTATTCTGCCGAGTGACATGAACAAGCACATGAAACGAATCTCAAGGACAGTTGGAACGCCTCCAATCACAACCTCAACTAGCTGCCACAACTAATCACCTTTCAGCGTCGCATCCTCTGCGTCGAAGATAGAGAGCTCAATCTCCAAGCCCTCGGTCAGCATCGGGAGAACAGTGATGCCGCATGCATAGTCCTCGCATCCGGTGCTGATATGGCTACCCCGCTGAGCCCCTAGTCATATGCGAAGCCCGAATTCATGGGACCCCAAAACTGCTGTGATGGAAAGCATCCTGACACTATGATCAAAGACTTCAGAGCATTACTCGACAATACGCAAGACTCAACGCACCGCGTAACTACATACAGCGGCACCCGGGAGTGTATGAAGCATAAGAGTCGTAACAAGACATATATATCGGATGAACAACTGCACGCAATGGAGCTCTGTATGTACCATGTTATGAAGGTCCAAGTTGAGGGTTTAGATGGTGAACGCATATCTCAGATGTGTCAATGCACAGGAAGCCAGAGCTGGCGCGGAGGGGATCGACGAAAGGACGGGGTGTGAGTAAAGCAACGCCTGGGGAGGTGTAATGGCGCGCTGAATAGGCGTCTCCCATGGCAACTACGACGACTATTCAAAATCAAACTCCAAAACAAGGATGGAGCTTTCGTTGAGTAATGGTTAGCCCTGGCGCTCACCACAATACCTGAAAACTCGGGTAACTTGGATCCGGTCTCGAAATTTGTACAAGTGAGAAAAGCACCGGCAGCCGTTGCTTTGCAAGTTGCCAGCGTGGGAAATGTTGTCGGCTGTGCGCGCGTAATTCCAGAGATAGCGACAAGTTGAAAGACAGGAGACGGACGGAACGAGCGATGGATTTTCAATAGCCACATAGATCTGGCGACTTGGAATAATGTGTATACTTAGTAAAGAGAGAATTGCATTGTGCGCGCAGATAGAAGGAATGCGAGGAGAGATATTCGCAGTGTCACCCATCACATTGCAATCCCGATGCAAGCGCATACCCAATGTACCCAGTCCGACGTAATGTCGCAGTTGGCCACAACGCCAGAGTGATCATTTGAAATAGGAGACCAAGAGAATGCGAAGAGGCAGTGAAACAGCGATCAGAGGGCAATTTACAAAGAGACGCGTTGTATTGACGCCGGGGGCCAAGTAATCCGCCACCGGGGTGTGTCTGATGGCTCTGACGGAGCACGTCTACTCTCACGGAGCCATTCCGCCCAAACGGAATATTTTTGTGCTGATGTAGCCTAACATCATCCAGGCCTTTGACCTTGGGCCGAATTTGTCTCCGTGTGGAAATATCGGGAATAGTCTGCTGGCGTAACATGCGAATCGGCGTAGGTTGTGGAGAGGAGCTTGATACGATATCTTGCTGCTGTCAGCATCATGGGTAGGTTTGCCCAATCCATGCAGCATTTCGTATGGCGTTGTGTACGGTGCTTGATAGCCATCGCGGTCATTTGTCCTTTTCAGGCCTTCATTTGGTGACCTTTGATGGAGATAGACTATTGTATTAACTTCTTCTCCCCATAGGTGTATGGGAGCTTGGGATTCAATCATCATTGCCCAGGCTTTTTCATTGATTTTTCAAATAATTCATTCTGCAATGCCATTCTTATAGTGAGCGTATGGAGGGCATATTTCGGATGTGGTACCACGGGCAGTGAGGGTATATTGGAAGGTCTTGTTCAGGTATTCTCCCCGTCCATTATCACACCAGAACTGCTTAATCTCGTATCCCATTGAGACCACTCGGGTCTGAAATAGCTGGTATGCGGACGTGCAGATCTTACCTTCCGGATTTGGGAGCAACCATATGGATATGTACCTCGTGTAGTCGTCGATGAATAGTATATAGTGTTAATTGTATCTAAAGGTTGGTGTAGAGAATGGACCGCACTCATCCGAATGTACAAGTTCAAAGGGCTTCGTAGTGCACTTGGCTTGTACTCTACTGAACCTTTGCTTGTGGTTGGCCCGGATGCAGACTGTGTACATAGAGTCATTGTGTGTATATCCACCAATCAGTGATTTCATGGCAGTTAGATTCATATGGGCTAGTCCTCTTTGCCATAGCGTTGACTCTGAGATTGTGAGAGACTTCCGAGTGGACTTAGTTTCGACTGTGATGAGTGCTTTTGATAACTCGATTGTTGATTCGATGGAAGGTTCAGTTGAATGTTTGATTGTATGTTTGATTGTGGGTTTGATTGTAGGTTCGGTGTTTAGAACGCTTGGAAGTCAGCTGTCTCTCTTTCTCTTTCTCCCGTGCTCGATAGTTGATGATAGGAATGCAGTCACGGAAACTATGATATATAGGCGATTCATTAGAGTTCACACGAGGGTACAGGACAATGGCGAAGATATGGAGCATTTTTGGTTTCAAAATATAGTCGTATACCCACCCTAATCCAAGTGATTGATCGAAAGAAGGGAAAGTCAAAAAGTAGGAGTATGGAGGGCTTCCACTTGGAAGGTCTGTATGACGTCAAGGAAACCATAGTGTGTGGCAGTGATGAAATTGTTGTCTCCGAGCTCGATTACGATAGGAAGTGAAAGCTTTTTGGATGTTGCAAAGCTGTTGCGGTCATTGCACATGTAGTGTAACATTCCGGAGTCGATGACCCACTGTGGAGCTGCAGCGGCGGCAGCAAGCGCATAAGCAGATAGTCAGAGGGAAACGCAGTCTCCTGTAGTAGCCAGGGCTGCTGTAGCAGTGGCTTTCTTCACTCGCCACCATTGTTTTATATGTTTGTAGGAGACGCAATCGACTGTGACCTGGCCTGGGAGCCCACACTGGGAGCCAATGCGCTCATGGTTGTGTCCTCCCTCCTGAGTGCGTGTGCGTTTTCCGCCTGCGTCTGTAGTATAACTGTCAATTTTGAAATAGGTGCACTTACTTTCGTGGCTGTCTCCTGTTTCACAGCTTCTACCACGTCCACCACAGCTACAGCCTTGGCCTCGGCTATGGTAGGCGCCTCGTTGGGTGTGAAGGGTGGCTGCAGTTTCTTCTTCTAGGAGGTCATGCATGGCTTCCTCTGGTGTAGGTAGGGGCCTTTTATACTTTACGACCATTAATATCATTACATACTGGTATGGGAGTGATGTGAATATTTGCATGTGGAAATCGCGATCGGTAATTGCATCGTCTGTATGGTCCAGTTGTATGCGGTAGTTACTGAGTTGGGTAAAGTAAGATTTAAGTGGTTCGTCCTCATTAGGTCAGCAGGCACAGAACTGAGGAAGAATGTGTTGTCTACCGATATAAGATCCGGCGGCGTCCAGGATGGTTTCAAGTATGTTTCACATCTCGTGAGGATTTCTTATACCTTTCACAATGCGCCGTAGCTCGGGGGAACAGGACAGTCTTATTTTTGATGCAGCCTTGGCTTCCTTAGCCTTCCAATCATCACAGTTGTGATTGTGGTTGAGATCAAGGGGCCGCAACACAGGATCATCTCAATTGACGATTGCATCTGCTCTCCTGGCTGACAGGATGGGTATCATGTCATCTCTCCATTCATCGTAGTTGGTGTGAGTGAGCGTATGGATGTCGACCCACTGGGTTTTGTTGAAGGTCGGTTCGGAGGAAGTCATCATGAAGATGGTGTTGAGTGTTAGTGCCGTTTCTGCGGCTGTTGCTATGGTGATAAGGTTTGGGGTTCATGAGGCTCTTTTGGAGATCGTGAAGGAGATCGTAGGAAAGATCGTGAGATTTTAGATGGTAGCGATAACCGGGCTCACAACCTGTTGAATAGTGCACTGATTGATCTATCTAGAAGAGACACAAAGAACGTATATATAAAATCTACCATATGCGTTTGCGTATGCTCTGCCTGACATGAGACGCATAGCCCTGGTCCATATGCATATCCTCATACAAGTCTACATTCTCATACAAGACTTCAGACGATGCTGATACTCACATGCAACACTGTTGGGAACCCCGTGGTGGAGTGATGATTGGTGAATGAGTCAACTCTGATTAGTTAGAACTTTAGAAATTACTTCCTGGCACTTTCGAGTATCTTCGATAATATTAGCAACCACTCTCCTGTCCTTTCTAGTAGCACCGATGGCCTGTCAGTAACTTGTAGGCCATTCCAGCATCTTGTAGGCCATTCGGGCTAAATCCTGTGTCAACATCTTCCACTGAATTCTAACTAATTCACCACAAGATTTCATTGCCTGATCAAAGGTCTCCGGCACTAGTTGTATATAGAGAGAAGCTGCTAAAGTGGAGAGAATGGTATCGCTTTTAGACTTTGTCACAGCGTCCGCTACCATTTCGAACAAGGCAAATCGCTCAAAACTCCAGAAACTTCTACATGTCACGCGGTGGTATCCATCGCACCAACTTGCGGTCTTGCACCATCCCTTACACTCCCCAAAGGACCTAACTTTACCCTAAAGACACTTAACTTCGGCCATGATGTTCCAACTAAATGTCTTTTTCGTGATGGGTGTGACAGACATAACGTACGAACATACTCTTCCTCCTGCGCTATTTGCTCTTGCCTTTTACTCTTCCTTATACTACTCCTGAACGTTCCGCTTCTCCCCCTCCTTTTCCACCATATTCTCCTCCGCCTTTTGCACCATATTCTCTCCCCTCGTCTCCCTACTCATTCTCGTAATCACGGCAAACCTTGCTGGAAATCAACTATAATGTTAAGCGAGTGACCGGAAAAGTGGTTCGCTTACATCCTGCAGAGCGGTGCGGACCGATTTTTAACTATATTTTCTGCGACGAAGGGGAAAGAAGTGCTTCACTTACTAGCTGCGGAACAAAAATCAGCTAGAGACTAGCCATACGTTGCCGAAGGGGAGACAGAATAATTCACTTACAAGCTGGAATAAACACCAGTCAACCCATCAGCCATAACGTAGAGAAGGAAGTGTACGGAAAGTAGGATCACTTACATACTGCAACGAATCACGAACCGAAGGTCAGAAATAGCGTCAATAGGGAGAAAATAGTACGGTGATTTACATACTCCCTACAACAAAAAATGAGCTAAGTCAGCGATATGGGAACTGTTGAGATGTGGCTCACTTACAGCCTACAATAAGAAAGGATCAGAGCGAATATCGACCATATCGTCAACATGGATGTGGTATGTCAATGTGATTCACTTACTATCTGCAACGTAATAAGATTGATATCAGCAGTCTCGCATCAAAGAGGGAGACGGAATGCGGTTTACATTCTGCAAGGTTAAACGAGCCGAACGTCAGTCAGGTCGTCTCAGCGAGGCACCGAGATGCGGTTCACTTACTCGCTGCAAGGCAAAGCGAGCCGAACGTCAGCCAGGTCGTCTCAGCGAGGCACCGAGATGCAGTTCACTTACCTCCTGCAAGGCAAAGCGAGCCGAACTTCAGCCAGGTCGTCTCAGCGAGGCACCGAGATGCGGTTCACTTACGAGCTGCAAGGCAAAGCGAGCCGAACGTCAGCCAGGTCATCCCAGCGAGGCACCGAGATGCAGTTCACTTACATCCTGCAAGGCAAAGCGAGCCGAACGTCAGCCAGGTCGTCTCATCGAGGCACCGAGATGCGGTTCACTTACCCACTGCAAGGCAGAGAGAGCCGAACGTCAGCCAGGTCGTCTCAGCGAGGCACCGAGATGCGGTTCACTTACATCCTGCAAGGCAAAGCGAGCCGAACATCAGCCAGGTCGTCTCAGCGAAGGACCGAGATGCGGTTCACTTACTCGCT
>Ga0307512_10002884_pt1 | contig 20878 bp, 21 predicted proteins | sample 14_EM_MG_FD_200267 | JGI IMG/M metagenome (GOLD analysis project Ga0307512, IMG submission 200267) | Populus trichocarpa ectomycorrhiza microbial communities from riparian zone in the Pacific Northwest, United States - 14_EM | ecosystem: Host-associated > Plants > Roots > Unclassified | place... | reverse complement strand
TGACCATGGTGAGGCACTCCGGCGCCGGCGCCAGCAGCGGGCGGACCTGCGCCTCGTCCGCGGCGTTGTCCAGCAGCACCAACACCCGCCGCCCATCCAGCACGGCCCGGTACAGGTCCACCTGACCGGCTTCCGACGCCGGGATGTCCGCAGTCGCGACGCCCAGCCCCCGCAGCAGCCGGTCCAACGCCACGCGCGGGGTCACCGGCTGGTCGTCCATGCCACGAAGGTCAACGGCCAGGCACCCGTCGGGAAACTCGGGTCGCAGCAGATGCGCCACCGCCACGGCCAGGGCGGTCTTACCAACCCCCGGATGCCCGACGACGGCCACCGTGCCGCCGTCCGCGGCCGCCTCGAGCAGCCGCGCCACCTCCCGCTCCCGCCCGACCAGGTCCGGCAGCCCGGGCGGCAACATGGACGCCCCCGTCACGAGCGGAGGGCGCGTGGCCCGGCGGCGCCTGTTCCGCGCCGCGGTGAGGAAAACCTCCCGCTCGTCCCCACCGAGCCCGAGGCCGTCGGCGAGCATCTCGGCGGAACGCCGCTGTGCTGCCTGCGCCCGGCCACGTTCCAGGTCCCGCAGGGCGCGGACACTCATCCCGGAGGCCTCGGCCAGCCCCTCCTGGGTCAGTCCCGCCGCACGCCGGTGCTCGACGAGGAGCTCACCGAACGTGGACGGTTTGTCACTCACCTACCCATTCAACCGTGCGCGCCACACGTCCTGAGGGGCACCCTTGAGACGCTCAACGCCCTGAAGGGCACCCTTAGGACATCACTCGGCCATCAGATGAGGCCCATACGGATCGCCTGGGCTACTGCGTGTGTGCGGTTGCGCAGGCCGAGCCGGGTGAGAAGACCGTGCAGGATGTTCTTCACCGTGCGTTCCGAATAGGACAGCTTCGTGGCTATCTGTGCGGTGTCCAGGCCGTCGGAGAGCAGGCGGAGCACGTCCGTCTCGCGGTGGGACATGCCGGCGAGGGTGAGGTTCTTCGGTGCGAGGACGTCCCGGTGCAGCTGGGAAACGGCGCGCAGCAGGCTGCCCAGCTGCTCGGGCGGGAGGTCGCCCCGGCCGCGGTGGGCGTCGGCGATGGCGCGCAGTAGGCGGGGTGTGGTGACCTCGCCGCGCGGGACCAGCACCGCGAGACCGTGTTCGACCGCGGACCACAGTTCCGCCTGACGGGACGAGTCCGTGATCAGCACCAGCCGCCGGGCGGACACGGGCAGCAGCTCACGCAGGGTCGACTCGGCGACCGCCACCACCACGTCGGCTTCCGCCGGGTCGTCCAGCAGCTCGATGCCGGGCTTGTCGCGCAGCTCACCGACAAGGCCCGCGCGGACGAGGGGATCCGTGGCCAGAACCGCCACCCCGGCCACGTGAGCGGGCCGTGTCGCGACGGGACGGCTGTCCAGGACTGTCATGGCCCCTAGGAAACCGGCTCCGGCAAGGCAGAGGTAGGCGGAACGACCGGCAGCTTTCCACCCGACCCACTTCTGCCGGTCGCTTCGGAACCGGTACCGAAGCGATTGTCGGACAGAGCGCCACGCTTGTCGATGTGCGATCGGGCAGAGGTCCGCCGGCTTTCGGGCAGCGTTCCGTCGGTTACGGTGGCTGGGTGCCTTTTCCCGCCGTGTGGCCGCCCGCGCCGGTGCCGGCCAGCGACCTGGAACGCGCGATCCGTCCGTTCGGCGAGTCGACCATGTTGCCGGCCAGCGCCTACACCGCGCCCGAGGTGCTCGCCTGGGAGCTGCGCCAGCTGTTCGCCGGCACCTGGAGCTGCCTCGGCCGCCTCGACGAGCTGCTCGGCGCCGGGACCGCCCAGCGCGGTGTGCTGGCCGGCGACATCCCGGTGCTGCTGACCCGTGACGGCGAGACGGTCTCCGCGCTGGCCAACACCTGCCGCCACCGCGGTCACGAGCTGCTGCCCGACGGCGGCACGTCGGCGCGGCCGGTGGTGGTGTGCCCGTACCACGCGTGGACGTACACACTGGACGGAAACCTGCGGAGCACACCCCGGTTCGCCGGCATGCCGGCCGAGCACGACTTGGTGCCACTACCCATAGAGGTCTGGCACGGTTGGGTGTTCGTCAACGGCACCGGCGACGCCGCGCCGTTTTCCGAGCACCTCGGGGCACTCGCTGAGCTGGTCGCGCCCTACGCCCCGGAAAACCTGCGGCTGGCCGCACGGCATGAGTACGAAGTGCGCGCCAACTGGAAGGTGGTGGTCGAGAACTACCACGAGTGCTACCACTGTCCACACATCCACCCCGAGCTGTGCGCGGTCTCCCCACCGACCAGCGGCGACAACTACGACCTGCCTGGCGCCTGGATCGGCGGCGCCATGGACCTACGCGACGGCGCGGAAACCATGTCGCTGGACGGCCGCTCGCACGGGGTCTTTCTGTCCGATGTGGACCTTCGGCGGGTGCTGTACCTCGCGCTGTTCCCCGACCTGCTGCTATCGCTCCACCCCGACTACGTGATGACGCACCGGCTGCGGCCGGTGACCGCGGACACCACGCACATCGAGTGCTCCTGGCTGATCCCGGAGGCAGCCGAGGACGCCGGTTACGCGGAGGAGTTCTGGGACCGCACCAACAAACAGGACTGGGCAGCCTGCGAGTCGGTACAGCGCGGGCTCTCCTCGCCGCACTTCCGCCCTGGACCGCTCGCGCCGAGCGAGGACGCGGTGCACCAGTGGGTGACCATGATCGGCCGCGCCTACCAGGGCCTACCGCCCTGGCACGCGGCGGGCGGTGAACAGCAGCGTGCCGGCGGGTGAGCGCAGGTCGGTGATCTCCAGGCCGGCGCTGACCAGCCAGGAAACCAGCTCGTCCACCCGGAAGGCACGCACGTTGAACGTCTTCTCGTGGCGTCGCTGGAAATGGCGGTAGGTGGGGCGTTCCGCCTGCCGGAACGTGAACGCCGTGAACGTCCCGCCAGGACGCAGGCACCGGCCTGTCTCCTGGATGACCGTTCGCGGGTCGGGAAGCAGCTGCAGGGCGTTCGAGCAGTTGACCGCGCCGAGCGAGCCGGTCGCGAAGGGGAGCCGCAGCGCGGTGCCGCGTACGACGCAGAGGCCGGGCAGTTCGGCCCGGATCAGGTCGATCATGGCGGTGCTGAGGTCGAGGCCGATCACCCGTGCCTCGCCGACGTGTGCCATGACGGTTCTGGTCCATCGCCCGGCGCCGCAGGCGAGGTCGAGGACCGGGCCGTCCACCGGCTCGAGGCGGGTGCGCAGGTACTCGTCCTCGCCGGCGGGGGTCAGGTCGTCGTCCCAGTTGGCGCCCATCACGTTGAGGAACGCGGCGCGGGTCTCGGTCTCGTACCTGGTGACGTGCAAGGGATCCTGCAGGTAGAACGGGCCGAGGCCGGGCTTCATCACGACTTCCGGCGCGAAGTCCGGATAGCCCGCCACGGAACGGAAGTCCAGGTCGCAGCCGGCGCACCTGAGCTGGGCGACCGGGTTCCGGCAGGTCGGGCAGGCGAACACGTCGCGGTACCGCTCCTGCAGCAGATCAAGCATGTTCCGTCCGTTCCACGGCGTGGTCGGCCTTGGCGCCCATGTACGCCAGCAGCGCGACGGTCTCGTCCTTCCACAGCTGCCCCGCCGTCTCGGCGTCGAGCCGGAGGTGGGCACGCCAGTCCTGGTCGAGCTGTCGCTCACCGGCGTCGAGTCGCCACACGGCGGGCGACGGCCAGACCCGGCCGAGCCTGCCGGCGTCGGGCTGCGCCAGGCAGCGCGCGAGCCGTTCCCGGTCATCCTCAGCGAGGTCGGTGGTGCTCATCGCGTCGAGCACGGCCGCGCCGTGAGCCGGGAAATGCGCCAGCAGGTAAGCGAAAGCGAGCACCGTGGCGTCGTCCAGGTCCGGTCCGACCGCCTGGAGAAGGCGCGGCACGTCCAGGTCCGTACCGGACCGCTCGACCAGGATGCCCAGCAGGATGAGCGCACGCGCGTGCACCGCGTCGACCAGCATGTCCGCGATCTCGCCGGTGACCATCGGCGCCGGCTCGACCAGCGCGGCGCCCAGCTCGCCATAGGCACGCACGATCTCCTGCCTGCTGTCCGACTCGACGACCGTCATGGCCGCGGCGAGCACGGCGTTGTCGTTGTCGCGGAACACAGTCGTGCCCCGTGCGGCGGCGGCCCGCGCCATGTGCGCGGGGTCGGTGTGCGCGTGGTCGTGCCCGTCGGGCACCCTTTCCGCGGCCGCCGGCGGGCTGACCTCGGTGAAGAACTCCTCGAAACCACCCGGCGTGATGATCACCAGGAAGTGCGCCTCGGCGGAGGTCACCACGAACCGGTGTGACAGTCCTTTCGGCAGGTGCACCGCCTCGCCGGAGGCGGCCGCCGCGGTCACACCGTCCACTGTGTACTCAAGGGTGCCGTCGATGACGTACAGGGTCTCGTCTTCCCGCCCGTGGACGTGCGGCGGCGTGGCGTACCCCCGGACGGCGCGTTCCTCCACCACGGCGATCGCGCCGTTCGTGTCGCCGGCGGCGGCCCTGATCGTCAGCAGGCCGCCGAGGTGCCATCGCGCTCGTTCAGACAGCCTCTCGCCCGGCGGCGCGAGCTGAGGTGGTACGGACATCGGCGATCCCTTTCAGGTCAACACGGGGAACACCGGCACCGACGGACGGCCGGTGGCGAGTCGGATGAAGTCCGCGGGCGGACTGAGATCGGCCAGCACGTCGACGGTCCGGCGCAGTGCGGCGGGTGGCGGCGCGCTCGCGTGCGGCACCACGTGACCGAGATCCAGCAGGTGAACCGTCGCCTCCAGAATTCTCGTGACCACGTAGTCGGCGAGCCTGATCGTACCGGCGATGCCGCGCACCACAACGGTTTCAGTTGTCCGTGGCAACTTCGCGAGAACCGTGGTATTGAAGGCGTCCACGAGATCGTCGTCCGTGCGCGCCGCGGCCCACTCCCGCGCCGTCGCCGCCACCTGGGCCGCGTCGAAGGACCGCAGCGCGGCGAAGTAACCGGCCGCGTCGGACAGTGCCGGCTCTTCCGGCAACGCTGGCTGGGCAAGGAGATCGGCCAACGTCCCCACCCCGCGGGCGACGTGCGCGTACAACTCGCGGACCGTCCAGTCCCCGAGCCCGGACGGCGTCGTCCAGGTGTCGGCGGGCATCCGCAGACCGGCGTCGTGCCAGCACTGCCAGAGTTCCGCGAGCGTGTCCAGGTCCCCAGTGCGGTATCTCGACCGCGATTCGTCCGTCACGGCAGCTGAGACTATTGGCTCGTCTCACTACGTTGACCCGGCAATTCGCGATGTCCAGCAAGCGCGGCAGGCGAAGCCCGCTGCGCGAGCGGGACATGGCGCGGTGTCTTGAGGGTGCCCTTCAGGGCGTTGAGCCTGAATCCACCGATGATCTTCCGAGGGGTCTGCCCGCCCGCAAGGCCCGGCAGGCGGGGCCCGTTTTGCGGGCGGGGCCCGTTTTGCGGGCCGGGCGCGCGGTGTGGTCTGCGAGGGGCGTTTTCGGGACGTAGCTTGCTGTCTTGAGGGTGCCCTTCAGGGCGTTGAGCGTCCTATGGGTGCCCTTCAGGACATCGCCGCTGTCCCCCAAGCGCCCCTCACGGCGTGCCACCCGCTTCGAGACGAGACACCACGGCAAGATCATCGGTGGATCGAGGTTGAGCGTCTTGAAGGGCACCCTCAAGGCATCGCGGCTGTCCCGAAAGCGCGCCCCTCGCGGGCTTGCCGCCCTGCGGGGCGGACGTTGAGTGTCCCCGACGGTCCTTTCGCGACATGGCTGGTGTCGCGAACGCGTCCTTCGCGGCATCCGGCCACTGCCATGGGCGCTTCGCGCCCGCCCGCGAAGCGGGCCGCACCGTCGCGACAGTGCCGCACGACCAACCCCGAAAGACGTCCAATTCCGACCACTTAGGTCAGCGGTCCCGCGGTTGTAGGAGGTGGCGGGCGAGGGTGGTGAGGAAGGCCCGCTGATCGGCGCGCTGTTCCTCGGTGTTCGTCGGCTCACCGACGATCATGGAGGCCAGTTGGGGGACGTACAGCGTCCACTCGGCCATGCCGATCAGGAGGAGCAGGACCCGCCGGGGATCGAGCCCTGGGTCGAGGTGACCCTGCCGCTGGGCTTCGGCGATGGCGTCCACCTTGGCCCGGTAGCTGGCCGAGCGTTCGGCGTGGTTGGGCGCCTGGTGCGGCGGGAGCGACAGAGCCTCCCACTGCACGAGGCGAACGAGCTCCGGGTGGGCGGCGCAGTAGTCGAACAGTTCGCCGACGAACTCGGGAATGCCGTCGGCACGCAGCTCGACCACCCGCGCCAGCCGGTCGAGCTGGTCGGCGAGCACGATGCCGAACAACTCCCGCTTGTCGCCGAAGTGGTCGTAGATCGCGCGTTTGTTGGCTTCCGCACGGGCCGCGATCCGGTCGACGCGCGCGCCGCTGATCCCGTGCTCGGCGAACTCGGCAACGGCCGCGGCGAGGATCCGGTTCTTGGTGGGCGTGGCGTCTCGGGGCATGACCTGAGTAGTTTGACAGAGCCGTATCGAACGAACTGGTTCGTTTGATACGCTCGCCCATCCGATCAGGACGGGGCAGCCGTCGACACCTGGAGGATCGACCATGCGTGCCACCAGTGGCGTGAGCAGGAGAAACGTCTTACGGACGACCGTGGCCGCCGGACTGGCGGGCACGACCGCGCTCGCCGCGGGCATGCCGGCAAAGGCGACTGAACCGAACGGCCGTAGCGGGGTGTCCCTGCGGTGGCTCGGCATCGCGGGCTGGGAGATGGCCTTCAACGGGCACCGGCTGCTCATCGACCCGTACCTCACGCGCCAGCAGTACGCGGGTCCCGACGGCAAACTGGACACACAGCGCCCGCTGGAGGTGAACTCACGGATCATCGACTGGGTTGTCGACAACCACCTGGCTGGCGCCCCGGAGTTCATCCTGGTCACCCACGGGCACTGGGACCACCTCGCCGACGTCGCACCGCTGCTGAACAATCCGAAGTGGACAGACCAGCGCATCCGGGTCCTCGGCGGTGAGACGCACCTGAACCTCGTGCGCGCGATGGAGATCCCCCCGGCACGCGAGCCCGACCTGGTGCTGGTCACCGGCGGCGAGAACCTGCGCTTCCCGTTGCGCAGCACCGGACAACCGCGCCCCGACTACACCATCGAGGTGGTCCGCAGCCTGCACAGCCAGCTGGGCGGTTACGGCTTCTCCCCGGCCGGAACCCTGATCGTCCCGCCGGAGAAGCCGGCGACGCTCGGGGAGCTGGTCGAGGGCGGCACGCTGGGCTACCAGGTCACCGTGCGGGACGGGCTGCGTGTGATGTTCCTCAGCGGCACAGCCAACTTCGCGGAGCGAGAGGTCGCATGGGCGCGGCCGGACGTGCTCGTGCTCGGCGCCAGCGGCAACGCGGCGGTGCACGACTACTTCGAACGCGTGCTCGAGACACTGGGCTGGCCCAGGATCGTCATCCCGTCCCACCACGACGACCTGGTGACCGCCCTGGACGACCCGGCGGTGCACGACACCGTCAACCGCGCGGTCGTCACCACGCTGCAGAACATCCTCGGCGACCGAGGCCGGGTCCTCGACCCACGCCACCTCCAGCAGTTCCCACTCTGACCGCCGCCGGCGCTCAACCGTCAGCGCGCTGCCAGCTGTGCTAGAGATGGAGACATGGCTCTCGGACTCATCGGCACCGGCATGATCGGCGGCACCCTGGCCCGTCTCGCGGTGGCCGCCGGACTGGACGTCGTGCTGAGCAACTCGCGCGGTCCGGCCACTCTCGCCGACCTCGTCTCCGAACTGGGCGACCGCGCTCGCGCGGCCACCCCCGCCGAAGCAGCTCAGGCCGGTGACCTGGTCGTGGCGACCATCCCGCTGGGCGTCCACACCCAACTGCCCGCCGACGCCCTGTCCGGCAGGACCGTCATCGACACGATGAACTACTACCCGCAACGCGACGGCCAGATCCCGGAACTGGACTCGAACGAGCTGACCTCCAGCCAACTCGTCCAACGCCACCTGGCCGGCTCCCGCGTCGTCAAGGCGTTCAACAACATCAGCTTCTTCAGCCTGGGCACCCTCGCCAGGCCCACGGGCGCGGCCGACCGTAGCGCCCTCCCCATCGCCGGCGACGACCCCACCGCCAAGGCGCAGGTGGCCGAGCTGCTGAACACCCTCGGCTACGACGCCGTGGACATCGGTTCCCTCGCCGACAGCTGGCGCAGCGAACCCGAGACTCCCGTCTACGTCCAGCCCTACATGCCTGGGCAGCCGCCCGAAGGGCTGAGCCAGGAAGAGGCGTTCCGCTGGCTCCTCGAGACTCCCGGAAACACCGTCCCGGCCAGCCGGATCAAGGAACTGACCGAGAGCGCCGTCCGCGGCCGCGCGGGCGGGCGGTTCCCCGCGGCGGAGTGACCTCAGGTGACTCCAGGAAGCTCGTCGTTGAGTTGCCGTAGACCGTCGGCGACCTCGCGGCAGTCCGTGCAGCCCTGGACGTGAGCGGCGATCTTGCTCATCTTGCGGGCCGGGAACCGGCCGCGGACCCAGCCGGCCAGCTCGCTGACGACGTAGTCACAGCCGCGGCGGGTGGCCGGCGGGACATGCTCGTCCAGGTACGCCTGGCGCAACCCTTCCCGCGCGCGATAGGCCAGGGCCGACACGCTGTTAGGCGTCATCCCGAGCTGCGCGGCGACCTGGCCGGGTGTCTCCCCCTCGATCTCGGTGCGCCACAGCACCTCCTGCCAGCGCTCCGGCAGACGCGCGAACGCCGTGGCGGCGAGCTCGGCGTGCAGCCGCGCGTCGACCACCTCGTCGCAGCCGACGATCGGGCGGACCTCCGGCACCTCGGCGACGGGTAGCACGCCGCCCTCGCGGCGGCGCCAGTCGATCATCGTGTTGCGCATCGTCGTGATGAGATACGGGCGGAAGCCCTCGGTCGGTCCCTTGCCGGCGCGCAGGACACGCAGAACCCGGGAGAAACCCTCGGCTACCAGGTCCTCCCGCTCGACAGCGGTCGCCGTGAGCACGCCTGCCGCTCGCTTGGCGGCGCTGAGATGACGTTCGTAGAGCACCCCGTAGTCCGCGACCTCGCCGCGCCGCACCGCCTCGATCAGCTCCGCGTCTCTCGGTACGTCGCCTCCCTCGTCGGCCAAGGGCTCGCTCACCCAACACCTCCCAGAACGTGCATCTGCACGTGCAGAATCCGCAGCCCGACGGTCGTCCAACGAGCGACTCGGCAGAAGGTTGCTGATTCAATTTCCGTGCCTGGTCACGCGGTTGGGCGTCGCCCACTGGGCGCGGTTCCTGGGAGGGAGGCCAAGCCGACTACGACGCCAGCCACCGGCGCCGTAGTCAGTTCGGGGTCCGGCTTACGAGCCGTTCGGCCGCTTGCCGTGGTTGGCGGACTTCTTGCGGCGGGTGGCCCTCTTGCTGGTGCGTTTCGACATACCGACCGACGCTACTCCCCCGGTCCAGCGATTGGTCCGTTCTGTCTAGTCCGGCAGGCATAGCCGACCGGGTTCGATGTCCACCCGTGCGGTGACGTGGGACCGGCGCGTCGCGCCTTACTGTGTGTCAGCGTGCTTGGCGAACGGCTCTACTCCTGGTCGCGCGGTCACGAGCGACTGGTCGACGTGCTGGTGGCGCTCGTGCTGGCGGCCTGCTGTGTGTCGCTCGGCCTGGTCGTCCACGCCGACCTCGCGTACTTCGTGTTCTCGCTGCTCCTGTCGCTGCCTCTGGTGTGGCGACGACGGCATGTCGTGGTCTGCTGCGCGCTCGTCCTGTGCGCTGGGCTGGTGCAGTGGCTGACCGTTCGGGACAGCACCGGCGCGCTGCCGGCCGACCTGGCCGTTCCCCTGGCGGTGCACGCGGCCGCGGCGTACGGGCCGCGGTGGGCGAGCCAGGCCGCGCTCGGCGCCGGGCTGGTCGGGGCCGTGCTGGGTGGACTGAGCTGGCCGAGGCTGTCCGTCTCGACGGCCCCGCACGTGATCTTCGGCGGCCTCCTGGCGAGCATGGTGGTGGCCGCGTGGGCGGTCGGGGCACTGTGGCGGGTGCGGCGCGCCGAGGCCGACGGCCTGGTCGAACGAGCGAGGTTGCTGGAGGTCGAACGTGACCAGCGGGCGCGGCTCGCGGTGCTGGCGGAACGGACCAGGATCGCCAGGGAGATGCACGACATCGTCGCCCACTCGCTCGCGGTGATGATCGCGCAGGCCGACGGAGGACGGTACGCGGCGGTGACGTCGCCCGAGACCGGACGTGCGGCGCTGGCCACGATCGGCGACTGCGCCCGCCAGGCGCTCGGCGAGATCCGGCGGGTGCTCGGCGTGCTGCGGGACGGCCCTGCCACCGATCCCGAGCCACCCCAACCTGGCCTGGACGATGTGCCGAGGCTCGTCGACCAGGTGCGGGCCGGCGGGCTCGAGGTCCGGCTCAGCATCGAACCGCCGCCCCGCCCGATCGAGCCGGGACTGTCGCTGGTCGCCTACCGGATAGTCCAGGAGGGACTGACGAACGTGATGAAACACGCGGACGCCGCCCACGCCGAGGTTTCGGTACGCGGCTCCACCGACGAGCTGCGGATCGACGTCCTGGACGACGGCCGGTCGACGGGAACGCCCGGCAGCGGGTACGGGATGACCGGGATGCGCGAGCGTGCCGGCGCCTACGGCGGCACGGTGACGCTGGAGCCGCGGCCGGGCGGCGGGCACGCCCTCAGCGCACGGATCCCGATGTCATGACGGTCCGGGTGCTGCTGGTCGACGACCAGATCCTGGTCCGGGCGGGCTTTCGCATGGTGATCGACGCCCAACCGGACCTGACCGTGGTCGGCGAGGCAGGCGACGGGCTCGCCGCGCTGGAAGATACGAAGCGGCTGCGCCCCGATCTCGTGCTGATGGACGTGCGCATGCCGGTGCTCGACGGCATCGAGGCCACCCGCCGCGTGCTCGCCCTCCCTGACCCGCCGAAGGTCGTCATCCTGACCACGTTCGACCTGGACGAACACGCGCTGGCCGCGATCCGGGCCGGCGCCAGCGGCTTCCTGCTCAAGGACGCGACGCCGGAGGAGCTGCTGGCCGCGGTGCGAACCGTGCACGCGGGCGACGCGGTGATCGCCGCGTCGACCACCCGCAGGCTGCTGGACCACCTCGCGCCGCCGCTCGACCCGGCCGCGGTCCGGTTGGTCACGACGCTGACGGACCGCGAACGGGAGGTGCTGGTCGCGATGGCGCGTGGCTGGTCCAACCTCGAGATCGCCGAGCGGTTGGTGGTGTCGACGGGCACGATCAAGACGCACGTGGGGAACATCCTGGCCAAGCTGCAGGTGCGGGACCGCGTGCAGGCGGTGGTCATCGCCTACGAAGCGGGAGTGGTCCGCCCCGGTGACCCTAGTGCGGGTCCCGGGCGCAGGTGACGTCGGCGCTCGGGAGGGCGCCGCCGAGCAGGTACGTCTCGACGGCGTCCGTGACGCAGGCCGCCGGGTCGAACAGGTACACGCCGTGCCGGTAGGCGTCGTCGAGGGTGATCATGCGGGAGCCGGTCAACGCGCGGTGCAGTGCCCGCTGGCCGGCGTAGGGCGTTGCCGGGTCGCCGGAGGCTCCCACGAGCAGCGCGGGATGGCCGGTCGTGATCGTGGGGAGTGTCTCCAGCGGCCGGACGGGCCAGAACGCGCACGGCGTGATGTCCCGGAACAACGGGCCGAACAGGGGCTCGGTGTCGAGGTGCGCCTGGACGTCGCGGAAGTAGACCTCCGGGTCGCGGGGCGCGGCGCGGTCGGCGCACTGGTTGGCGACCAGGGCGCTGAAGCCGAACTCGGGGATGACGTCCGTGTTGTCGTACAAGGAAAGCCGCTGCTCCTGGTCGGGCGTCGGGGTGACCGGAAGGCCGAGGGCGGCGTCCCGCAGCACGCGGACCTGGGCGCTGAGCTCCGCGTAGAACGTGTCGGTGTCCTCGGCGGTCAGCAGCAGGCCCGGGATCATCGCGGTGTCGATGGAGTGGTCGCCGACCTGCAGCGGGCCTTGGGCGATCGTCGCCACCACGGCGAGGACGTCGTCTTCGGTCTCACCCAGGTGCTCGTCGTGCTGTGCGGCCCACCGCGCCCAGTCTCGCAACGCGGCGGCGTCCGCGGGCCCGAGGTTCCGGGTGAGACGTGGGCCCGCGGCGTCGGGGTCCATGGCGCTGTCCAGCACGATCCGGTCGGTGTGCTCGCCGAACATCTGCAGGTAGACCGCGCCGAGGTGGGTGCCGAAGGACCAGCCGAGGTAGGAGACCTTCCGCTCACCCAGGGCGGCGCGCACGAGATCCATGTCCCGGGCCATGTTCCTTGTCGACGCATAGGGCAGGACGTCCCGGTGAGGCGCGCACCGGGCTGCCAGCTCCCGCGCGACCGCGACACTGCGTTCGTGCGCGGCCCGGTCCGGGCTCGCGAGCTGGGCGCTGCGCAGGTACAGGTCGGTGGGCCAGCCGCACTCCAGCGGGGTGCTCAGCCCGAAGAACCTCGGGTCGATCCCGACCAGGTCGTACACGGCCGAGATCGACGGGCGTTGGGCGAGCAGGACCACGCCGTCCCGGGACGGGCCGGGGCCGCCAGTGTTGACCACCAAGGTGCCGCGCCGGTGTGCGGTGTCGGTCGCCGGGCGGCGGGCGATCGCGACCGTGATCGTCCGGCCGGTGGGGTTGGCGTAGTCCAGTGGCACGGTGACCTCACCGCAGCTGGCGCCGGCCGCCGCCAACTGTTCGCCAGTCTCGTCGTCCGGGGTGGTTCGGCAGTCGTGCCAGGCGATGCGCTGATGCGCCACCTGATCCGGCGCGCCCATCAGTGCTGCGATCAGGCCCGCCACGGACAGTACGGTTCGGGCTCGGGTCATCCTGTTGCCTCCTCGTGGGTTCCCGCATGACGCTCGGGAACGCTAGGCACGCGGAGCCGGAAAAACCTCTGCCCTACGACGGAAATCCGTGGCGCATCCCTCACCCCGACAGTCGCTTCCGCGGGTCGTAGAGTCGGGGCATGACGACGGTGTTGTGTGTGCCCCAGTGGCAGGGATCGGCCTCTCGCAACGCGTCCCGGCTCGTGGCCGGCGCCCGGCGTACCGCCGAACTGGTGGCGGCTGATGCCCTGGTGACCGTGCCGGTGCTGGAAACGAGTGCTGACAAGGAAAACGGGATCCGTGCGCTCGACGTGCTCCTGGAGAACCAGCGGCTGACGGGCGAGGCGCTGGCCGGCATCGACGACGTGGTGATCACCGCGGGCGGCGACTGCGGGGTCGACCTGGCGCCCATCGCCGCCGCCGGCGCCCGGCACGGCGAGACGCTGACCGTGCTGTGGTTCGACGCGCATCCGGACTGCTACACCACGCAAACCCTGCCGTCAGGCGCCTTTCACGGGATGGTCGTGCGCACCCTGCTCGGCGACGGCCCGGCGGCACTCACCCCGGAGCGACTGTTGGCCCCCGCGCAGGTGATCCTCGCGGGAGTCCGGACGGGCGACGCCACCGAGTACGAGTACATCGAGCGGACCGGCATCCGGATGGTCGGCGTCGACGACATCGAGAGCGTGCTCGACGGTCTCACCGGTCCGGTGTACGTGCACATCGACCTGGACGTCATCGACCCCGCGGAGTTCGGCTCGGTCTGCTATCCCGAACCGGACGGGGTGCCGGCGCAGCGGCTGACCGATCTGGTCTCCCGCCTGGACAACGTGGTCGGCGTCGGCATCACCGAGCACGCACCGGCCGACAGCGCCGGTGCCGGCGAGGCCGAGGTGATCCGCAGGCTGGGCGCCGCGCTTCGCCGGTGAAGGCTCGGCGCGGGTGCCGACGAGACGACCTACTGGGTCTCCCCGCGGGCCTTGCGGCGCTGCTCCTCCGCGCGTTCGCGGCAGCGGCGCAGGAACTCCGCGTCCGCGTCGACGTCGGTCGCGGCGAAGCGGCCTGGGCGGTCGTACTCCGGGAAGGCCGGCATGTCGCGCTCGTAGGACCGCGGCCGGGTGATCGCCCCCACCGGCCTGCCCGCGACCAGCCAGACGATCGAGCCGACCAGCGGGAAGAACAGCACGATCAGCAACCAGCCGAACTTTGGCAGGTTCCGGACATCGCCGTCGTTGGTGGTGATCACGTCGACCAGGCAGAACAGCCACAGGCCCAGCGTGAACAGTCCGAACAGGCCACCGAAGTAGAACATGCGCACAACCCCCAAAGTCGTCTGCGCGCAGGAGGATAGCGCAGCGTCCCGACGCTTCGTACGGTTACCCGGCGGGGAGTGACCCTGAGCGGGACTCAGGGTCAAACCGCGTCGATCTCCGGGATCTGCCGGATCATCGGCGCGACGCCAAACGGCAGGCTCTGCAGGCATGACGAGAACGAGAACCATCCGTCGCGCCGTGGTGGCACTGGCGAGCGCGGCGCTGATCGGGTTGGCGTTGACGCCCACCGCGGCGGCCGCGGATCCGGCGCCCACGTTCGACTTCGCCGACTGCCCCGCGATTCCCGGTGGCGCCGATCCGGCGCAGTGGCGGTGCGAGGTGCTGATGTCGACCGGCACCGTCACGTTCGGGAACGTCGCGGAGCTGCCCGCCGGCGCCATGCGGATGACGTTCGCCGAGGGGCAGCTGAACGGGGAGTACGCACAGGTCTTCGGCGCCCTGCGCGCCGAGCCGGTCCGGGTGCCGGGCGGGCTGCTCGGCACCGGCGATCGAAACCCGTTGCTGCGTATGGACATCCGCCTCGAGTACGCGGGCTTCGCCGACTTCCACTCCGACGGCGACCGGATGGGCGAGCAGCACCTGAAGATCAGGGTGATCTCCGGACTGCTGCCGGCCACCTGCACGATCGGCAGCGACGACGACCCGATCGTGCTCAAACCCATCAGGACCAGCGGTCCCGACGTGATCTCCACCGACCCGCCGGTGCTGCGGTTCACCATCGAGGACACGGCGTTCGCGACGCCGAAGGCACACGGCTGCGGCGGTCTCGATCGCCTGGTGAACAAGCGGTTCGGCCTGCCGGCCCCGGCCGGCACGAACGCGATGACGCTCACCACGACGGTCGGGCTACGGAACTACACGCAGACCTAACGGGCGCTTTGGGGGACAGCGGCGATGTCCTGAAGGGCACCCTCAAGACATCAAGCCACGTTTCAGGCCGTGTCTCAGTCCGGCGGCTTGGTGACGAAACCCTGCTCCACCATCCAGTCCCTCGCCACCACCGCCGGATCGACGCCGTCACCGTCGATCTTGACCGAGAGCTTCAGGATCACGTCGTTGTTCAGCTTGGCGGACACGGGATCCAGGACCTCGGCCAGTCGCGGGTACTTCTTCAGGAAGTCCTCGCGGACGGTCACCGCGGCGTTGTACTGGGGGAAGGTCTTCTTGTCGTCGTCCAGGACCGCCAGGTCCATGGTGAGCACCCTGCCGTCGGTGGTGAAGACCTCGCCGAAGTTGCACGTGCGGCCGCCGGCCAGCGCCGCGTAGATGGCGCCGACACCGAAGGTCTTGATGTCGCGGGTGGGCACGTCGTAGCCGTAAGTCTGTTCCGCGCCGAGCAAGCCGTCCTGGCGGCTGATGAACTCCGACTCCATGCAGAACGTGCCGAGCGAGGGATCCTTGCGCAGCAACGCGAACATGTCCGACATCGTGCGCAGGCCGTACTTGTCGGCGAACTCGCGGGTCGTCGCGAGGGCGTACTTGTCGTTCACCGGCGAGTAGTTCAGCCAGGCGATGCCGAACTGCTCCGCGTCGGCCTTCTTCACCGCGTCGTACTGGGCCTGCTCGTCCGGGATCGGCTTGGTCTCCCCCTGGAAGGTGATCCAGCTGGTGCCCGTGTACTCCCAGTAGAGGTCGACGTCGCCGACCTCCAGGGCCTGGCGGACGGTCGTCGAGCCCTGGATGTTGGTCAGGTCCTCGACGTCCGCGCCCGCCGCGGTGAGCGCGACCTGCGCGATGTAGCCGAGCAGGATCTGTTCGGTGAAGTTCTTGGACCCCACCTTGATCCGCACGCCCTCGAGCTCGGGCACCGGCTTGATCGAGCCGGGGGTCACGTCGAACGGCAGCTTGTAGGCCGAGTCGAGACCGCAGCCGGCCAGAAGCGCCGCCGTGGCAAGGAGTCCGACGAGGCGCCTCATCGCAGGCCCTTCGGTCCGAGGTAGCGTTCGGCGAGTGCGCCGAGCCAGTCGACCAGCAGCGCCAGGCTGAGCGAGAGGGTCGCGCCGGTGAGCAGCACCGACGTGCGGGCGACCTTGTAGCCGGTGTCGATGATGAAGCCGAGGCCGCCGCCGTTGATGAACGTCGCCAGCGTCGCCGTGCACACCGCGAGGACCAGCGAGGTGCGCAGGCCCGCGAGGATCAGCGGGACCGCGAGCGGCAGCTCCACCCGGCGCAGCACGGTGAACGCCGACATGCCGATCCCCCTGCCGGCGTCCACAAGGGACGGATCGACCTGCTGGATGCCGACCATCGTGTTGCGCAGCACGGGAAGCAGCGAGACGAACGCCAGCGGGATCGCCGCTCCCCACAGGCCTTCCTGCCCGGTGAACAGGAAGTACAGGACGATCACGCCGATCGCGGGCGCCGCCTGGCCGATGGTCGCGGCGCCGACCACCACCGGGATGAGTGGCCTCGCCCAGCGCCGGGTGACGAGCACCCCGAGCGGGATCGCCACCACCACGACGAGCACGGTGACGACGACGCTGATCAGCATGTGCTGCCAGACGGCCTGGAGCAACGTCGACGCGTTGAGCACCGACAGCTCGATCGCGTCGAGGTCGCTGCTGAAGGCCCAGACGAGCACCCCGACGACCAGCACCGCGACGGCGATCGGCTGGATGAACAGGCGCAGGAACTCCGCCCGGCGCGAACCGGACTCGACGGTGAAGACGGCGTCAGTGGCCGTCAAGTCGGTGGCAGTCATGACCCATGCTCCGTGCGCAGCTCCTGGATCTTCGCCACCACCGTGTCCAGCTGCACCGTGCCCAGGTACTCCCCGCGTGCGCCGGTGACCACCGCGTCGCCGTCCTCGGTGAGGATCGCCTCCAGCGCGTCCTGCAAGGTCGAGGTGTTGCTCACCACGTCACGGACCGGCGAGCCGATGCTCGCGAGGGAGGCGGCGCCGAGCTGACGGGCGTGCACCCACCTCAGCGGCCGCCGCTGAGGGTCGAGGATCAGCGCGAACTGCCGTCCGTCGGCGTCGATCCGTTGCCGCACAGCGGAAGGCGACTCGTCCTCGGTCGCCGTGACCGTCTGCGCCAGCTCGATGTCGCGTACCCGGAACAGGCTCAGCTGCTTGAGCGACGCCCCGGCGCCGATGAACCCGGCGACGGTGTCGTCCGCCGGGTTGGCAAGGATCGCCTCGGGCGTGTCGTACTGCAGGATCGTCGACCGGTCGCCGAGCACCGCGATCCGGTCGCCGAGCTTGACCGCCTCGTCGAAGTCGTGGGTGACGAACACGATCGTCTTGCGCAGCTCGGCCTGCAGGCGCATCAGCTCGTCCTGCAGGTTGCCCCTGGTGATCGGGTCGACCGCGCCGAAGGGCTCGTCCATCAGCAGCACCGGCGGGTCCGCGGCCAGCGCCCGCGCGACGCCGACACGCTGCTGCTGGCCGCCGGAAAGCTGGCGGGGGAAGCGTTTGACGAACTGACCGGCGTCCAGCCCGACCAGTTCGAGCATCTCCGCCACCCGGTCGGCGATCCGCGGTTTCGGCCAGCCGAGCAGACCGGGCACCACCCCGACGTTCTGGCCCACGGTCAGGTGCGGGAACAGGCCTGCCTGCTGGATCGAGTAGCCGATCCGCCTGCGCAGCTGGTCGGCGTTGAGCGACAGCGCGTCCTCGCCGCCGATGGTGATCCGCCCGCTGGTCGGCTCGATCAACCGGTTGATCATGCGCATCGTGGTCGTCTTGCCGCAGCCGGACGGCCCGACGAAGATCGTGATCTCGCCCGGGTTGATGCTCATCGTGAACCGGTCCACCGCGGGCTCACGCTGCCCCGGGTACCGCTTGACGACCTCGTCCAGCTCGATGGCCACTGATTGCTCAGCCACGAATCCCCCTCGATGTGGTGAGGCGCGCGACGACCAGGTAGAGCCCGTCGATGACGAGGGCCATGACCACGATCCCGATCGTCCCGGCCAGCGCCTGGTTGGTCGAGTTGGCGGCGCCAGCGCGGTTGAGCCCGGAGAAGATCTCGGTGCCGAGCCCAGGCCCCTTGACGTAGGCCGCGATGGCGGCGATGCCCATGAGCATCTGGGTGCTGACCCGCATGCCGGCCAGGATCGCCGGCCACGCCAGCCGCAGCTCAACCCGTGTCAACACGGCAAGTCTGCTCATCCCGATGCCTCTGGCCGCGTCGGTGACCGCCATGTCGACCCCACCAAGCCCGACGATCGTGTTACGCACGATCGGCAACAGGCCGTACAGCACGAGCGCGGTCACCGTCGGCACGACCCCAAGCCCGACCAGCGGAATCAGGAGAGCGAGCAACGCGAACGACGGGATGGTGAGAATCGCACTGGCCAGCGCGGTGGCCAGCGCGGAGCCCGCCGGACTGCGGTACACCCCGACACCCACCAACACCCCGATGACCGCCGCGATCAACGTGCACTGGATCACGACACTCGCGTGCTGGTACGCCTCAACAGCCAGCCGCGACCACCGATCGCCGACGAACTCCCAGAGGGTCACCCCGACCACCTCCGCCCAGGACGACCGCGCCGTTGCCCCGATTGGCGACCGTCACTGTGGGCAACCGTGCCGCATGTTGACCTTGCCCGCAACCTTTGGAGGTGTTGAGTGCCGCCGGCACACCAAGCCACGTGCCGTGGTGGGCGAATCGATGGCCGAGGTGCTGAAGCACCTGCAGGCCGCGCAGGGTCAGGTGGCGCGGTTGTTCAGCGACGGCGTGGCGGGCGGCTGGGCATCGGCGGCGTCCGCGACCGCTTCTGCCGCGGCTTCGGCCGCGCGTGCCGCGTCTTCCTCGGCTCGGGTGCTGAGGCCTTCGGGCGGTGCCACCTCTCGGGTGGCCTCAGACTTGGGGAGGACCTCGGTGAAAGCTCGGGACACGCTCTGGAGCGCGGACGTGACCTCGCTGGGAATGACGAAGAACGTATTCCCCGGCCCCTGCGCGAGCTGCGGCAAAGTCTGCAAATACTGGTAGGCCAGCAGCTTGGGATCAGGATCGTTGCGGTGCACGGCCTGGAACACCGCCTCGATAGCCTTCGCCTCGCCTTCCGCTTTCAGGATCCGCGCGGTCCGGTTGCCCTCGGCGCGCAAGACGGCGGCCTGCTTGTCGCCCTCCGCCGTCAGGATCTGGGACTGGCGTTGGCCTTCAGCACCGAGGATCGCGGCGCGCTTGTCGCGTTCCGCGCGCATTTGCTTCTCCATCGCGTCCTTGATGGTCTTCGGCGGGTCGATCGCCTTGATCTCCACGCGATTGACGCGGATGCCCCACTTGCCGGTGGCCTCGTCCAGCACGCCACGCAGTTGGCTGTTGATGGTGTCGCGAGACGTCAGCGTCACCTCCAGGTCCATGGAGCCGACGACATTGCGCAGCGTGGTGACGGTGAGCTGCTCGACAGCCTGGAGATAGCTGGCGATCTCGTACGCGGCGGCCCGGGGATCGGTCACCTGGAAGTACAGCACCGTGTCGATCTCCACGACCAGGTTGTCCTCGGTGATCACCGGCTGCGGCTGGAAGGACACCACCGTCTCGCGCAGATCGAGCGCCGGATACACCCGGTCGACGAACGGGATGACGAAGTTCAGCCCCGGCTGCAGCGTCCTGCTGTAGCGGCCGAGCCGTTCCACGTTCCGGGCCCGCGCCTGCGGCACGATCCGCACCGTGCGTACAACGGTCAGCAGGACCAGCAGTGCGACGAGCACCGCGGCGATGAGCAGCTCCATGATCACTCCAGGGGATAGACATAGGCGGTGGTGCCGCTGATGCGCATCACGTCGACCGCGGCGCCGACCGGGATCACAGCGAAGTCGTCGAACGCTCGCGCGGACCACTCCTCGCCGTCGATGCGGATCAGGCCGTCCCGGTCGGTCACTTCTCGCAGCACGTAGGCGCGTTTGCCGACCAGCGCGTCGACGCCGAACCGCTCCAGCTGCGGTTGATGCATGTGACGCAACGCGATCGGCCGGACCAGCACCACACCGACGGTGGCGGCGACGGCGAACACCACGAACTGGAGCGGCAACCACAGACCGGCCGCGGCGACACCGGCGGTGACCAACGCGGCGGCGCCAACCACCCCCAGCGCGGCGGACAGCGAGAAGGCCTCCGCGATGACCAGCACCACCGCGACGACCAACCAGATCAGCCAGACTTCCATACGGAGCCGCCTCCTAACTCACTGTACGGCCGACCGCGCCTGCCGGCACCCCCGTTGGCGGAAGGGAGACGACCATGGCAGGTCCGCCGCCCATCGCGTCGACGGATCCCGGCCACGGACAGTCCCACGCCGAGACCGCTCGACGTGTCGCGGTTCGAGCAGGCCGGGGTCGGCGATGACGGCGGGCAGGTGCTCGGCCACGTCGACGGCGATGGTGGCGTTGTCGAGCCGGTCGGCGGACTCCTCGACGGTCGCGAACAGTTCCGTCCGGTCCTGTGTGGACAGATCGAGGTCCGGTGCGCGGAGGCGGCCGGGAGTGCTGGCGCGGGCTACCTGCCGCCAGCGTCCCAGAGCCAAGGTCATGGCCTTTGGGTACTGTCCGGCTACACGGGCCCGCACAGCAGCCCGCCGCGAGGAGGACCACCGTGACCGATTCCGACCAGATGTCCACTTCGGACGTGCCGGCGTCGCACGGGCGGGACTCGGTGCGGCTCGCCGTGGTCGTCGGGGCGCTGGGGGTGGTGTTCGGGGACATCGGGACCAGCCCGATCTACGCCCTCCAGACCGTGTTCAACCCGA
>Ga0307512_10002883_pt1 | contig 20886 bp, 13 predicted proteins | sample 14_EM_MG_FD_200267 | JGI IMG/M metagenome (GOLD analysis project Ga0307512, IMG submission 200267) | Populus trichocarpa ectomycorrhiza microbial communities from riparian zone in the Pacific Northwest, United States - 14_EM | ecosystem: Host-associated > Plants > Roots > Unclassified | place... | reverse complement strand
CAAACTGGCCGGCAATCACTTGTTGTATCAAGGTTTCAGTTGCAAGGGAAGCTTGAGGGTGAACTTGAAGCATTTGAGTAGAACTGCCGGTGGTACTCATTTTGGATAAAGAGTGTTACTTTGTATGGTGATTGATTGTCTATCTATCGTGGGTATCTATGCTCATATATGCGCTCTCAGCTGGTCATCACCAGCTGAATCCCACCAGCGCAATTATGTACCTTCAGCTCACCTGCAGTCATACGCCCCAAGTAATTGTTATCCAAGTAAAACATCCGCGCGGCAAAAGTCTTGGACGGATGCTGGGACGGATGGTCCGGAGGGGCGTCGCCTCTGCTCGGTGATCCTTCTTGCTCTATTCGCTACTGAGATGAACGCTTGCTCTCGGACTGTGCTTCCGCGGCCCTCGCGGGCGTTCAATGAAGTGTTGTGGAGCTACCCGTTGGAATACATCTCTGGCGACCTGAAGTTGGTTGCAAGAAAACAATTTTCATTCCATAATTTCCGCTGTTTGCCGTTGCTCTATGCCTCCAATCTGAAAACGCAAAAACTGCAGAGACATGCGAATGAGAGTTCATGAGCTGTGGTAGCACCTTGGATTATTGCTCAACATGATGCAGCGGATCCATCCAGTAGTATCCTGATAGTACACGCGAATGATGGATGACTGCCTTGGCCATATAAAAAACTTGGGTCAGCTAAATTCGAACTGAGGAGGCAGTGGCATGAGCGAACCGGGGGTCCATCTATTCCCAGTCCACATGTTCTCGATGATCGTACCAGTTGGAGCCTGGTAGTAGACGCGCACCTAGGTCGTTGCAGATTTGAACTAGCTGCAGATAGCAAGGCAGGTCTCGGCAGCAGCGTCTAGCTTGGGGGAAGCTCCGAACGCCTTCACTTACTATCTCTTCGCAAGGTCATCAGTGTAGTACTCTTGCAGCGTATCCCTGCGGTACATTTTAGTGTCGTTTAAACTAAACGGCCGGTAAAGTGGCTTTTACACTATGTTGTCGTGAGATCCATCGTGAGATTTGTCGTGAGGTTATCGTGAGGTCCATCGTGAGGTATGTTGTGTGATTGTAGTGAGGTTATTCGTGAGGTTGCAAACTTCAATGCTTGCGGTGTGGATCGTGAGATTTATACGCTCAAAAGGGATGTTTTACATCATTTTGTAGTCTGTATACACACCGCAAAAACGGGTGATTTACACATCAACAATGTTTGAAATCTCACGTTTCTGTAGTTTCGGGCGAAGTGCTATAGTTTCGGGCGCAGTGCTGTAGTTTCGGGCGCAGTGCAGTGTTGCTACAAGTCGGCAAAGAACTTTTCACTATACCTGGCAGTGTATGTACTCCTCACGGGCTTAGAATATTTCTTATTCAGCACCATCATCACCTGGTTGCACACACGCATGCACACACGCATGCACATAGAACCATTCCAAATTACTCACCGTACAATTCTAAGAGGTAAATGTAGAAATCCCTTCAGTATATCTATTATGGCTGTGATGGCCCGCTGGTTTGAAAGCCTCAACACCAAGGTGAAATCTCGTGATAGTTAGCTAAAGTAATTCATACAAAATCACTCAATGTCGCTTCATTTACACTCCTCTGTGGTTTAATTTACACGTTGCACTGAACTTCACTCAGTATTAGAGGTTCACATGCAGTGGTTTAATTCGCCCTACACATTTCAATTCCAGTGTTTAATTCACCCTCCAGTCTTGGACTAGTCCGAAGATCTGGGCTTGCTGTTGTGTCAAGTAAACACTTTGTAAACCACGAAGTGTAGATTAAACTCTATCGCTAGTCTTACACCACGAAATCGTGGCATTTACACTCCGGCACACCAAATTTATGAACCCTAGGGGTACCGCGGCGGTCGGTATAGTAAACCGTTTTTAAATGGAAAAGACGCCGCAAAGAGGAGGTAGAAGCGTTCATCTTGCACCCCGATTGTCTCGACATCGGTGCCTGCAGGTGAATCGAAATGGTTACTGATGCCACTACAATCTTAGGTTGAGGGAATCTTCGGGCCTGGGACTTAGAGCTGAAGACCAATCGTATACCACTGTATTAGCTCCGCGTGTGAGCTTTATTCAAACCAGCTGATGTTCTTTACCATTGCTCTCTATCACTACCTGAAGCCTTGAAACTCAAGAGCTGAAGACGAATTCTGCTCGGTTGTATTAGCTAGGCGGCTGGTCGGGATGTAAAACTAATTGAAGCTCCAACGAAGTAAAATGCTTACAAGTAAGTTGAGTTTCAGTCGCAGGACGGGCGCATTAAATATCTGATAAAAGACCCCGTCTACTCCACAGGTGCCTGCATGATTGATTGAGCGAATTATGTACCAACGTAACCATGTGATGCTGACAAACAAACAACAAGATAGTCCCTCATGATACCGCTTGTGGTTAACCACCCGAGTTCGCTGTGCTCTCGACTGGAGGAGAGTGCAGGGTAAGCTTATGGAACGGCCCGCATCACTCACCCAGCGAGAGCGGAAGTTAACTGGCTAGTACGAAAGGAAGAGAGGTTGAAATACCCCTAGCCCTTTTCTACCTTCAATAACTTTAGGCGTGTGGTTAAGGGTGTACGATTTCGATGATGCAATGGTCTTAGCTCCTGCAAGCTTGATACCGTTCTGGGGTGTATTAAGACGCTACCGCCCGCCAGTTGCAGGGCTTCAGTCTTCCTAGTAGCCTAGCGCCAGCGATAAAAGCCGGATGGCAGACTATCTTCCTAGCTGGGCTTGCAGAGACCAAACGTCTTTAAAGACTTAAACCCTAATCTAAAATTGTACTAATATTCTGCGCAGTGCAAATAAAAGGATGCACTTAATGCTAGAAGCTACAGCAGTGGTTAGCTAAATTTAATCTAGAGCACTTGTGTCCATAGACCATCATTCCTGGTGGTCTTACAGCAAGACTTTGAATCCTCACTAAGTAATTCTGTTCAACGACAGTATTCAAGGTATGCATTGCAACAACATAACGAGCACTGCGGAATAGTTGTTGATAGGCTAGTACAGTAGCTTGTACGCAGACATTATAGGACGCTTCGATTCCTTAATAGATCTAGATGTTCTGTTGGAAAGTTGTTTTCACTGTTTAAGGTTTCTTTACCATTTATAAGGCGACACGAGTTCGAGCGGGTGGATGTGGTGAGAATTTACCGAAGATCCGTTTTTGGAACCGTGTAACTCTGATTACCCCTACTCTATGGAACTAGTGCTGACCACGAGGGTGTCGCCGCGGCTGATTGTGCGCAGGCGCGTGAGTTGGTTCTGTTTTTTGGTGTGAACGGAAGGTGTATTCAACATTGTAGATATTCTTTCTCACATTTATCTACTTAAATAAGTATGTTTTAAATTTAAACTCTGCACCTGTGCCATAGAATCTATCGATAGGAAAGATTGGGAATTCACCCTTCTAGCAACGAATAGCACAGGAAAAGCATACTTAAAGCTAATTATTCAAATAAATTGTATCGTTACCATTGGGTTCACGTGTTATACTACCGGAAGAGAATTCGCTCTGGATATCGATGTTACGATCTCAAAGTCGTTTAGATCTCACTGTCATACTATTTAGGAAATAAATGTACATACAGATATTCAACTTAAAATCGATTAATCAAGCGCAACACAAAATATTCCCGATTTTACGCCCTAAATTCAGATACATGATGACAGATAAAATCCATTGATGCACCCATAAGCCCAGCCTAGCACACTCAACTTTACTTTGTCGGAATCAGACGAGTATTATTCCTCAGCCTAGTTGAACATCAGATACCAAGGGAAATAGCACATTAGTGTGCTTATTGTGGAAGCTGCCGCACTCGCAGATAGGCCTCATCCCATTTTTTAGAGCTTCGATATAGCTGCCATCACCGTGCAAGAGATCTTCCAGCAGTTTCTCCATATTGACTTTGTCAGACCTCCACGGATCTTGGACTCTCAATCTCCGGTACGTAAGAAACTCGAATTGGACGGCGCCCCATAAGATACCAAGCTTGGATTTGCCGAAGTAAATAGGATGAAATCCTATAGTCTGGGTCACAAAGCAAGGCTTCGACTTGAGATGTGTAGGTCTGAGAGGGGTTGGTCCGAGACGTGTTGGTCCGAGATGTGTTTGTACTTCAATCACGGAGCGCTTGAGAATGGCGACAAGCAATAACCACCCCGTCATAACGCTTCGAGACCACGTTTTGCCGGACCAATCAAGAGAACCTTGGGACCCTTGCGTTGGCGCTGGGTATTGCGGGAGCAATGCCGCAAGTTCATCGGCCGATAAGTTCTGGTGATCACACTTCGAAGTAGAAATATTAGGGCCCCTGACCCGAGGTGTAAGAGCGGAGATAGAGATGGGTGCCTTGAGTCGCGGATCGGCACCGCATTTGAGCATACCAAGCAGGAGTGTGATAATTCCGAACAAGTCTTCGTCCTTGGTCCCGTTGTTCGCTAGGTACCATCCTGTTAGCACCAATGTATGCAATGGAAACGGTTCCAACTGCAGGTTACAAAAAGGACATTTCTTTGCAAATAGCCCACGCAAAGGTCGTTTATAGGCCGATATATCTGCTGCGAGCAATTGCAAGAGGCTGTGGCAGACTATTTGCAAAGAAGTGTTGCAAAATTTATGCTTCCATTCGGATGGAATGCCAGATCCGTCAGACAGGACATCCCGGATAGCGCTGTGCTCGGCACTCCATCTCCCGCAAATGTCCACCTCATCGCCGGGAAACCGGTCAAAGCGTGCGTCGACCAACTGTGGAGGTGTAGAAGTGTGAGATCGGATAATGGAGACCATCAAGCGCTCAAGAGGTGTATAACCTAGGGCATCCATATCCGCTACAGCTCCTGGGGACTTCCGGAGGAGAGTTCCAAGGATAGTGCAGCAGGCTGTTGACCCAGGTAGGTACGATACCGAGAGGTGAACTGGATTCATTCCAGTCATCTTCCTATCGGTTCGTTTGCTTACAATCTCTTTAACTAGAGTAGCATTTCCAGCCATTATGCTAAAACACAACGCCTCATCTGTAAATTTTCCACCAGTGGCTTCGGCGAGTTGAACAATTTTCGGTAGTGCAACGGGGAGGCGGTTTGTTTCAATGTTACTGAATGAATTGCTTGCGAGACCGTGTAATATCTTCGTTTCATATGGCGGTTTTTTCCACGAGCTGGGCCAGATTTTCCAAGTATCTTGTCTGTCTAGAAACAAATCGTCCATCTCCATCTCTTCGTCAACCGTTACCACGGAGGGTGACTCTGGCTCTTTGGGAACTTCGTTACTAGGGAAGTGGTGGACGGAGGTACACAAGGGAGGAGGAGTCCAGCCAAAGGTCTGCTGTTGGCTTGGGTGAATTGTCTGAGCTTGATGATTGAACCCAATCGTCTCGGCATCCCATTCTCTGGGACCTCTGCCCCACGACTTTGCTGTTTTAAATGCGTAAACCCAGTATTGATAGAGCCATGTGGACATAATTCTATATTTTAAAATCCATTTAGCCCATGAATCATTGGAGATATAGCATCTGTTACTTCAAGGTAGATATAAGTGTGAATTAGAGTTTAAGAGATATCCGTATATATTCGTGGTCGTCGATTTGGATGATGAACGAGAGAATGAGCGGAAATGTGTGCCTTTTTAAATTGCAGATATCAGACTCTACTCTACTCGAGTACTTGCTAGGGCCTACTGCGTTTCACCGGTTGGTTGTGCTTTTCATGCACGAAGTGATATTCTAGAAAGGTACTGCTGCCAAGTCGAACAAAAGTAGACAACCGACAGGACACCATAAGTAGGTAGAACGCCAAGTCGAACAAAAGTAGACAACCCAATAAGAGACCATAAAGTAGGCGACCAAAAGTCAACGACCCAATAAGAGGGCCTAGGGGTTTCAGCGCGACGGGAGGAGTATGCGGAACGCCTAACTAGTGGAACCAAAGACTGCGTAAGTGTGGCAACCCTTGCGCAGAGTCAAGCTGTCCAAAAGTCGATATCGTATCATACATAAATTCGTCCGTCATGCACGCAGCTTGCATTCCCATGCATGGCGCTGTTGTCCACGCATGCGCACCGACAAGGATACTCCACGGAACGCCAAGCCGAACAAAAGTCGACTGCAACCGTGGAAGTAATTGGACTGTTGGTATTGGAATGTGGTTCCTGACTACCGCCATGGGGGACATACCGGGTTCAGTTGCTGAAGTTGACATCTAGACTACAGGACGACCATAGGCCCACCGAGGAACGGCAGCCGTTTAGGGTGGCCTTCGGTCAAATGTCGCCAAGCCGGACAAAAGTTCAAACGTCTCCAAGTATACGCGCAACCAAACTCCCAGTAGTCGTCCCCCATCCCATTCCTGGTGTATGCACTCACTTTCTGACCGTGGTTGCTCAAGCCTGGCCTGGAAATTCGCTCATGTTCGTAGGAAGCAGTGATGTTTGTACTTATCAGAGCAGGGTTATGACGTACATACCGTACCCAAGGCAAAGATACTACCAGACTGCTGCCTCAGCTCCCCTTAACTTTCCTACTTCGATGGTATGGTGTGACCAGATCAAATTTGTTTATATAAATACCAGGCATTTGACGGATCGTAAACTGCCAGCCCCAAAGCTTCTGGCCAGTGCTCAACCCACCGGTTACAATACTCTTGCCCGTATCTAAATCCACTCCTCATTAAATTTAAAATGCCGTCTGATGATGCTCGCCATGCCCCGCAAACGCTAAAAAGGTTTGACTCCTTGTTCGTTATTCAGGCTATACGCATAATTGACGAACATAATTTTCAGGACTCCAACCCAACCGCAATCCGTTCACAAGGCCAGCTCACAGACATGGGCTCCCGTAACAGCAAACGAAGCTGTCCAACCCCAAGAGGCATTGAGTGAGGGTCCAACCATATCTGACACTACCGGGTTCCACGAGTGGGGTTTTTACTGTCCATATCACGGTCCAATACTTCGCCTGCGTTCCATCATATCCTGCTCGTCTGGCTATAATCTTAGCCCGATGGAAAGATTTTTGGCAGAGGACCCTTCCGAGCAAGGTGCTCTTTTCAACAGGCCCGATATGGAGAAGACGACATTTTCCAACACCTGTATCTGCAACGAATTGATCATGAACGCTATGGCGATAGCTAATTCTGAAAAGTAACACCTATTCCGTTTCCGTATTAGCTGTGTAAGTGATGATCATCCACCAAATAATTGACTGGATCCGGTTTAACATAGTTTGTACAGACAATTCAGCATGGCAACCCTTTGTGGCAAAGGTTCGAACTCGAGTGATGATGGATAAGACTGGGAATGCTTCCTATGTCGTTGTTTTTATGTATTTACGGTTAGGACAGAGTTATGTTAACGTTCTGACTATTTACAAGTCACTTAAACTTATATACCTAACATGATTTTGTTCCTAGCAGTACATGGCAACAGAGCAACCAGGCTATGTTTCTTGATTCCCTATGGGTATTTCTTCGTATCTCAATACTTCACTCTACGTAGATACATAGCTAGTAACAGCACAGTCTGCAGAGAATACAAGTCGCTAGCCTGCCGAAACTACTTAAGTAAATATTCTAAGTGAATAACCCCATCTAGTCTACCTAGATGTTTTAGTACTACATACTGGAGCATATATAGGCCCCAAGTACTTCTTCACTCTTCTACTCCGACGTAATGATGACCTACGGCATACCTTGTGCCTCGTATCGCACTTGCAAGACATTCTGGGTAGGTTTCACTCTACTTGGTCCGCTAGAGTCTTGTGTGCTAGTGTTTAGTGCTAGCTGTTGTACATAGGGTTAGGGTTAATATAATCTCTAGCTTCAAGTGGCTGCGCTAAACTCTTTGAATATTTTGGTGCCTCTTTACAACATTTGAGTGACGGCCACTAGCTACTTCGGTCAACAGTGATAGCGTAGTCACAAACAGTGTTCTCAACGGTCTTATTACTCACGGTTGTTCACGGTCGTTTTTGCTAGCTTGGCAGAAATTAGGGCATCCACCACGGTGCCAAAAAACTGTTTTTCCAATTAAGTATCTGAGTTCTACTCGGATCGCAAAGCGATCTGTATACGAAACGTGCCGAATTAGGCCCTCATTCACCTGCTGTTTCTGATTTACCATACGACTAATATCGAGTGAGCGAGGGTGCAAAAAATGCCTTTTTTGACTATTTTTACACAGCCAGGCACACGTTTTTGGTCTTATCAAAAATCAGAGACTTAGACGTAAAAGAGCGTCCTTAACTGCATAATTCGAGTATATATCATACAAGGTGTGGTGGCGGCGGCGTTGCCGCTGATAGGATGTGAACTTCGCTGTGCTCAGGAGTTAATAAGATTTGGTTAGCATACTTGAGCGGTCAACAAAGAAGTTCACAAATCTCAAATAAAGATGTAGAAAGGATTGGAGCACGTTTGCTCATCGCTCCGGTTTCTCGGCTGCTGCGCGGCCTCACAACCTACGGCGACACACATGCGGGTGCTGCGCATTCTGACTCTCTTTTCAGCTTTCACCCCCCTTCTAGCTATTGTTTTGCAGTCTCCAGCACCCTCGTCCTATCTCCTAACGTCACGTGGTAATGACGCATAAGTCCAAGGAAAATGATAGAAGATCACGATGGTGTTGCGATGACGCCACAGAAACTGACGCACTGACACATGCCGAACAATTCCGATCAATCAGCTTGAGGCACAGCCACACGGAAAATAATTCCGGCCAGTGAGAATCTTCGAGGCGGCACAAGATGTGTATATGTTTACAATTACGACCCGAGTTGAATTCAGATACTTAATTGGAAAAAACCGTTTTTTGGCACTGGTGGGGTACCGAGTAATAAGACCGTTGAGGACGCTAACGACTACCTCCCATTCGTCAACCGGTTTAAGGTGTTTGAACTACTGAACCGAGAGACTTGCCTTTTGACTCTCCCTTACAGATATTATCACCTGGCCATTGAGACCCTGCGTGGCAGTGAATGTTGGTTTATATGGTAGGTTGAGTTTCCTGATTAGGTTTAGTAATATGAAGATGTTTATTGCATTGCAATTGAGAGGTGCTTTGACTCGCTGCATGTTATCCATATATCTCGTACAAGGACTTTATGGATGATGTGTGCAAAGCGCAGTCTCTCTGTGCTACATAGATATTGACTTGACATCAGAGTCCGAGGACCTTCCAGAATGACTTTAGATTAAGGTGATTCGTTGTAGTTATATCTCATCCAAAGTTGCAAGTAAGGCTTGGATTCCCAAGCTCTCCAATCCAAACTGCATATCGTTCAGTCTCTCTCGGAGTTACATACCGAGAGAGGTAGACTAGTTTCTTTGCTGCTGTGTGTTGAATAACTTTTGGTACCTGATTTGCTGTCCACCGCTGCTGCTGAAGTTCTGATTAGGGGGTTCGACTTGCCGTACTTGATACAAAGGTAGGTCTTGGAGTCTCCGCTGCTGCAGTGAGTGCGTTGCAGATTTGCCTTCCAACTCTTATAGATTCCCATCGATAGCCATGTTACTGGTGTTAAGTTAGCACCGCAGCCTCCGCTGAACTTATTACATATACCGGATATCTAGTTTCCTACGTCGAAGGAATTGCTGGAATCGTCAGAAATGGATTCCGCAGGTTCAGAGATGCATTTTCGGAATTGGGTCTCTTCCCTATACCTTTCTGACTCTCTCGACTGCTTTTCCTGCTGTTCGTACTGTTCTTTGGATTTCTTTTCGTTCGGTATGAACTGAGAGGCCACTGTACAGTTAAATAGTTACTAGAGTGTGTTAATGTAAAAGCTGGTACTACTACGTATGGTCTTGTATGTGAATGGGATAGGATACGTTGCAAACGTGGACTCGAGTGATCATGGAAGTGCAATAATGTGAAAGGTTTTCGGTACAAATCTCAGTGCGGTGGCGGTGACTATATACCCGGCCTATGGTCACGTGCTGCCATTACATTATCCTCCTCTTTAGGTACAGACTCCTAGGCAATACAAGAGAAGGGAAGGGAAGAAGAGAATCAAACAATCAAACAAATATTCCGCGTACGTACTCAGGCATCCCAATGTCCGTCCCGTCCGTCCAAGGCCTTGCCCGAGACCAGACTACAATTTCGGGGCTCAACATTTTAGGACTGGACAGACCAGTGCACTCCATGACAAGACTACAGGACTGCGGGCCCTACAGTCCATTAATTGGCCCCACACAGAAATGGATATTCAATTTAATGAAGCTTATAATCCGCAATTCGGTACAAGCTCATCTCGGCTAAAGATTTATTTCAGGATACGGTGTCCCGGAACTCTCATTCCCGAGCCGGATATACTATATCCGACCCTAGTCAAGACTACGGTCATCTGTGTCGGGCCCTAGTCCTAGAGATTTCTGCCCGAGACGGACCAGTCCCTCTATACTCATGCCCCAGACGGGACGACGATGTCGGGCCCCGAAAGACTGTAGTCCAGACGGACGGTTGGGAACCCTGGTACTACTCGTACGAACCAAGAAGTGCTGCTACCGATCGATGCCTCTCAGGGCGACCTTTCAGTGGATCCAGCTCACAGGGAAACTCCACTTCCAGTGTTAGGGGTCTCCTCCCAGTGAATAGAGTAGTGTTACCCGTCCCTTGTGGCTCCAGATGTAAAATGTCTCACCGCTTGCGTGGCTGTTATAAACGACGATAATCAGCGACGTCTCATCATCGTGCTCGTCGATGTGAGTGGTTAAAGCTCGCACCAGGGACTTTTCGGCGAACTTCGTCGTCTTATTGCTTAGGATCTTGAACCGCGTCACCTTGTAACCATATGCATCCTCGAACACCTGCCAGAGACGATCTTCGACCTTGTCAACGCCGAGGTTATCGTTATCCCAACTGATCATGATCGCCGTGACTTTTGCCATAGGGCCACTCCGCAGAAGGGAGCCCAATTTTCACGGCTTGCGTCAGGTCCTCACCCAGCTTGGCCAATGACTGGACATAGTCTTCCAAGTCAGAAATCGCGATGTATCCGTTGCCGTTGCGGGTGGGAAAGGAAAGTTCTCTACTTGGGCAGAATCGAGAAAGGGGCAGTGTTCCTAAGCGGCCCGGCTGCATGAAGCCGGGCCTGATCGTCGCTAGTGCACACCTGTAATCGAAGCCTGGCCGGCCGCCAAGTCTTATGCACTCCTCGAAGGTATATGCAACATGCAAGCTTCCACAGGCCTCAAAGATATATGCAGGCAGGCCCAGGCTTATGCCAGGCTTATGCAGGCCGGCCTAGGCTTATGCAGGCCGGCCAAGGCTTATGCAGACCGGCCCAGGCTTCTGCAGGCCTCGAAGATATATGTAGGCTTCAAATATATGCAGGCCGGCCGAGCTGCTTAGGAACACAGGAAAGGGGAAGTTAAATGTAGAGGATGTAGATTGGTCGGTGACAGTTAGCGTTTGTGTTGTAGTGGAATGGATGCGCTCAGTAGAGCCGCACCTTATCCTGACACCCTTGCATGCATGGTGGAGGTTGAAGCTTAAGCTTGAGACTAACTATCACTTTGCGACACGCTAAGCCCTAAACCCTTTCATCGCCTTGTCAATGACATCATCACATAGTGCCGTTAGAAATGGGGTATGCTCGAGCCATCCCCCAGGTGCTTAACATTTGTGATGCTGGACTCTTCTACAACGTCGGGAAGTTCCCCGCCCAAATGAACGACGGTATGGAGGAGGCGCAGAGGCGGGCTCAGGTGCGGGGAGGCGGCGATAGGGGGTTATAGTCGTTCCTTTTGTTCCTTTCCTTTTCTCTCCTTGTGTTCGGGCTAGTTTTGCTTTTGGTCTATCTTTCAACTTTCATATATATCAGCGGGGATGAAGGGTAGCGGGGGGGGAGCTCCGCCATCTAGCCGGCTCGCCCGGAGGCGGAGGGGGTTTTTAGGTCCTGTCATACTCTAATTAGAGTGCATACAGTATGAATAAACAACAACAACGACTCTTCTACAACTTATTGATGAGTATTGAGAACTTACTGACTTGCGGCAGTGCTGGCGCCTGTTGCATGTGTACCTGCATTGTGAGCCTCACTGCTCAGATCCGTTTGATATGCAGTTGGTGTATGAAGATATGCCTCAGGAGAGCGGCTCATATCAGAGCGGCTCATATCAGTGCAAACGGATATGCAAACGGATGTAGATATGGATACGAATATGGATGTGGATATAGGAGCAAGTCTGTATATATACGAGCCTTCTGGCCTCGAGAGATCAGTTGATCAACAAGTCTTTCTAGCATCCAAAGTAACAGCGCCTGGTCACCAATCGCCGAGTCAGCGGCTGTGATTAGGAATGTTCACTGTTATCAGCCAACCTACTGTCCATGATTTGCGAGGAAACGGCGCTAGACGGCTCCTCGGAAGGAATCTTTGATCTCACACCGCTGGCTAGTATGTGCCGCGGTTGCGTTGGAAATATACTTACCTGGGTATGTGAAACTACTCCCTGTACCTAGCTTTTTTTCCGCCTTTAGAGACTCGCAGCGAGTAACTACAAGTTAGTCCAGGAATAACTTAGGACTGACTTGAAGACACATCACAACCGACAATGAGGACAACAGTACCATCGTCATCCCGATAATAGCAACCGTCAGCGCTGCACCACTCATAGACCCCCGCAATCTTCTTAGCAGCGTCACGGAGTTCGGAGGCGACATTCGGGTTCACATCGCGGAGAGTCATAGCAGCGGGGGCCCTCTTTGTGTCCAACTTTCCGGCAGTGTTCAGAAAGTAGATCTAGAGGAAGGAGAAGGAATCTTTCTCATCAACCGCCTTTTCTGCAACCTCCCTAGGATCCCGAATGAAGACGTCCATAGAATTCCAGGCTTTGAAAAAAGTCGGCTTCCTCCTTCTCCCTTACCGCGGCGAGAGCAGTTTCGTATTCGTTCTTGAGGCGGACCTCGCTGGCGGTGATTTCAGTAGAAACAATATTACACTGTACCATTTGTCGGATTCTTCAAAATACCTACTCAGTCTGCTTTAGCGTACCTTTCCATCGGCAACGGCTTGATGCAATGCCTCTAGAGCAACGTTTTTACCGTCCGCCGGGATTGCGAGCCCGTAATGTTGGAGCTGAGCGTGGGCCCACACCATTTTACAGCTTTTTGGGGAAGAAAAACTTCAGAGAAGCCACTGTTAGTAGCCACAGGGGATTATCTGAGCTGTGAACCGGTTGGTTCAGTGTAGGTGAAGATGCTGGATGTTGCGGGGGGGATGATGATGGACACTATCTGTTTGCCGACGTTAGCAGGGTAAGCTGAGTGAGATGATCAACGAGAATGGAAGTGGTACCAGATTTATGAAGATAATTTGGGCAGAGCTAGAGGTGGTGGATTAGATTACAATAAGGTCAAACAAACGGCGATATCTACACAAGTTCTGATCGTGATGACCGTCAGAGAATTCGAAACGTTCTTGCCGGATGATGGTTCTTTGGCGAGTAGCTAGAGAGGATATCGGTGTCAATCTGATGAAACGGCAGCTGTAGTGGTATGTTATCGGTTACTATGGTGAAGCAAACAAGTTTGGGATGCTTTCGTATACCAGACTTTCCAGATTCACCTCGTTGCGAGAGAGGCGAAAAAGTCTGGGCACGAGAGCAAGTTTGGGCTGCAGTCCCTAAATACTAAAATTAATACTTCGCACATTTCTAATACCAAGAACTTGATTCGTGTTGCCTACAGCTACTCATAGAAAAGATCGGGAATTCCCTGTTATGGCTAATACAACACTTTTCGGGGTGGCCTCTAGCACAACTTGGTATGGTCTAGGGGTTAGCTCTCAAAACCCTGGTAGAATTACCTCAAATGTTGATGGGGTTGAGATCTGGTGTCTGAAACCCCCCGAAGAGGTTTAACCACACGTTCCAACCCTCCTGCTTCCCGATCTTTTCTATGGGTAGCTGTAATATGGCTACGTGCGGCTGCTCTTGGCACTTTTGGTTGTTCTTTGTTTGCCCTTGCAGTCTCAGACTCCTTGACATTGACCTTTCCGTCAACATCTTTTATTAGGGAACCAACACACCGAGAACAACATCTCCGATCACTCTCTGCGCCTAGAATATGCTTTTCAACCCCAAGCATCAAACCATCGACCATACCAATTTCAACTTAATCCGACTCATCTTGGGGCCGAATCGACGAACACCGTAAGCAAGCTAGAATGATAACTGGGGCAGTGAGATTCGTTGAAAGTGCTTTCATTTTTGATGTACAAAAAGCTACTTTAATTTTCAATGCCTTTTTCAGTGCCTCCTAAAAGGAACATTTCCGACTCTCTTTGAGCGGGTTGGGCAGCGCTGGGGCCGCGAACTCTGTCCTCTGCAATCGACCCAACAGTTTAACTCTATCCAGATCACAAAACTGCAAATCAGCTCACAAGCCCCCACGATAGCCTACTGCAATGTAAATGTACGATGCAGATGCAGTCGCTTGATCTATCTAAGAGTAAAGTTTATGTCATTATATACATGGAGAGTCTAGAGGTCCTGCGGAGATGATGGAGTGGCGAATGGTGGGTGGCGGGTGGCGAGTGAGCAACCGTGTATGAGTTTATGAGTATGAGTCGACTAATATATCGGCGACCTCATTCTAGACCTTTCTAGTAACATGAGATGTTGCATAAATAGATCTTAGCCCTCCTACGACTTACTGGGCTGTATTCATATAGGCTGACGTCTCTATACATAGATAAGTACGTACACATTCGTACATCAACTACCGTATATATATGGCCTTTATGGCCCTCCTAGATAGACACAATAAAGCTTCTCTATCTCTACTTTTAACATGCGATGTTGCATAAATAGATCTCACACGGGCTGACTGGGCTGGCTCTCATACGGGCTGACGGGGCTGGCTCTCATACGGGCTGACGGGGCTGGCTCTCATACGGGCTGACGGAGCTCAGCCGTCTCTACATTTAGATGAGTACGTACGTGCTCGTACCGTATATATATATGGCCTTGTGGCCCTCTTAGATAGTAGAATTAAGCTTCAAGCAATCAGTATTTCAACATGCGAGCGACATCACCAAATGAGTGACTCTTCATGCCCGAGTCAGTTCTCGTGATCGGCCTACTGCGGTTGCATTGCGGATTGGTACCGGTCCGGAGGTGTAAAAGTACCTGTTGTTCGCATTGGCTGAGATTTGAATCGGCCCCTTGGTACATAAATATTGCAGTATATCTGCTTGTGCTCCTAGTCGTCGGCTTTCAGGCTTCATACGATAATTACAACTTGCAATTGGGGTTCTACACCCACGGGCCGCATTTGTGAACGATGTGGGGGCTGTGGGGGGTTACCCAGTGGCGAGCCTGTGGATACACTCAACGCCTACAGCCTCAAGTCCCTCTGTCTCTGCCAACCAGCACTGTAAGCCTTCGAGGCCTTGCTTTGGGATGGATTCGAGTGCATTGATATCTCCAGTGTGTGGTAAAGCTTTACACGATTTTCTTTTTTCTTTGTCTAGGTGGAGCGTATTCGAATTGCGGCAGCGCTGAATATAGGTTGTCTGAGTGAAAAAGATGATGGAGATTATCAGGATAAGATGATGTGGTACAGGTCCCTTTACGCCCAGCCAGCCTCTGAGATCGTTTCGGATCGTTCCGTCACGCCCTAGCAGGTTCTGCGCCTCGATCGTGTACGAGTAAATGCGAAACCAGGCCAATTAGACACAATAAGATTCTTTCTACCTCACCGCGCTCGAGTGGAATGCGAAGACTGTATAAACTCGGATATGCAGGGTGGAGGGGAGCTTAGAACAAATCAGCCAAGGATACGAGCATTGCACTGGGAGCAGTGGGGTGTTCGAGTGGCCAATTGGATCCAATGTGTGGGTGGTGGCACCCACTACGCGAAGATGGTATAGAGAGATGCATGGGCTAAAAATTTGAAAGAAGACAGACATGTACTCTACACTTTGCTGGATTCCTAATAAAAGGTACATATGAGAAAAACAAACACTGGCATCTTGATCTCAATATTTTTCCCTGTACCGAGCACAGGGACGGCGGTCCTATTAATTCCACGTACAAGGTATATTTGCTTTTGTAGAAGAGGAGGCTGAAACTGCCAGAGTCCTAAATCATGAGATCGCAAGTCAAATCTAGGAGATCCTAGATCCGACTAGCGATGTTTCGTATTCCGTGTAGGACACAATATTCCGTGGACCGGGCTGAGATGGATTGCAGCTGCAATATGCAGCGGCCAAGAATGAAAATCGTGCGATGGTTTGGTACCAACGGCAACTGTAGGTGACTGAATGCTCGTGCAAGGCGGACAATAATCATTCAAGCATGGAGACTTCACCACGTCAGACTCCTATCTACATCCGTCATCCGTATATCTTTGGGTACCCAATCGTCGCGAAATCCCAATGCTATACCTATTCTGGCCATCCTACGTCAGAGGTGTAGGACTTCAGCTCACCGGTTCAGTATAGTATTGTGCTAACTGGTAGAGAACATCCCGCAGCTAAGTAGTATCTGCTGCCTGTTGCAAAACAACAGAATTTGTCTCGGTATCTCAATGGCTGATGGAAGTCAGCCGAATATGCCTTAACTGCCGACATCGCACTTGCGAGTTGTTATATATTACAGCGACGTCTGCTCTCTGTTTCCTGTCTTTTTCTACAGCTTCGTTGTTTTCGATACATGCAACTTTGAGCCGCGCGAACAACAAGCAGATGATTGCGCTCGACATTTTCAAACCCTGAAACAATAAGCACCAGATAAATACTTCACGGGCGACAGTATCGGTCAGAGTTTGCAGGATAAGAGTCGGGACGAATAAGCCACTGGACGACAGAACGACAAAGGACAAGACTCGGAAGTACTAGCCAAAGCTGCTTAGTTCCGCCGGCTTCGCATCAACGACCCGAGTCCGCCTGCTAGTCTCGGAGTGTTACCGAGACCACCGGCCTGCAATCGCACCACCCGCAATCGCACCACCCGCACAACAAGAACCGACGCCCAGAGGCAATTACCGTTATTTTAACATGCACTGGCCTTATTACACCTAGCCGCCACCTGGCGCAGGTCAAATAGTATGACCCCTACCCACAGCTATAGGGCGATCCCGCCGAACCCTATACGTCACAAAGAATCGACGCCCAACAACGGTGACTGAGATATCTTGCCGTGAGTGTCATCTATTCCTTGCTAGAGGTCACCGACTAAGTGAAGTTAACGCACGTATATATTACCACATACAGTCTGCTCGAGCTCATAGTGTCGTGATGGGACATCTTATACTGTAGTAAATTCCGGTTCATATTTCTATCACGTGAACTGACTCATAATTTGGTACAGTGGTCACATACTGCCGCATTCCGCAAATAAAGGAGCCTAGAGACCCTGCACGGGCTCTACGGTGTTATGGTATGCCTTTAAAACACACCATCTCCGGTCTATCTACGATACACTTGCATTACCGCCCAGCCGTCATCGACGTCAAGGTAGCCAGCTCGAGTACTCATCGCCAACGCCCTGACAACAGCGAGTTCTCTCTTTTTGAGCCTCCAAGGATCCAAAGATTGAAACACCACCGTCGCTCGCATAAAAAATGTGGAAGGCCAGATACGTATTCCGCAAATAAGCCCTCTAATAGGATCTTGAACTACTAGATATACGCCTTCATCTAATCAGGCTCGTGACCCATAGGCCTATCTTAAGTGCAACAGTACCGAATGGAAGCTCTCAACTTCGAAACCCCAATCCAATCCACGAACAAGCTAGGGATCCAATTGGAACAACCACTCTTCGATCTCGGCTGTGCAGCAACCCATTTGTCAACTATTTCATTGAGGTCTAACTCGAGGACGACGGCGACCTTGTTTGTTTGTTCGTGATTGGGATAAAGGAAGGCCAAACGACGAAAAGATCTGTCCGAAGTCTAGGATACGGTGTAAATTTTCTTTCGTTTGTCATCAGCAACTAGTTAATGCTGACGTTGTTGTAGGAAGGGGACACTGTTCCAACCTAGCTGAGAATTTGCACCCTAGCAATGTCTGGTTGGGCTTAGGGATGTACTGGTCGGCGGTCTGGCAACATGGACCGACGGACGAATTCGCAATAGCTGGATCCCACAGCATTTCCATTTGGGTTCTTAGCATAGGTACCACTCGGAATCCTAGGATTTTGGCCTCGACACAGCTCATTGGGGTGGATATACTGCAGTCTAAACTCTCGCCCATCACTCGCTGATCCCCGGGAGTGGTTTAGAACCTCTCCCTATTAGTACTGAACTAACAGTGGGTGCTATAGATTACCAACCACTGGACATCCCCTGTCTTCCCTGCCACCCGATATTCATTGGCAATCCTTCTTGGCGGATACCCTTCTGTCCTGCGTGGCTTCTTTGCGTGCTTCAGATAATGCTACGTCACTTTGTTTCTTCGATGGGGGCTGCTTCTGGGGAATCATTGATATGGTGCGATGAGAACTGTTCTGGAGGTTGAGGTATTACTGCTGGAAAAAGTTTCGGTGAGTTACGTCCTTGATGGATGTAAGAACAGAGATTTGAGTAGGGTACAGTTTGACACAATTGAGGCAGTGTTGAAAATGTGTGCTGCCTGTAACTCTCGTTGCATCTGCGGGGCTGTCACTATTTGGCAGCCAAATTGTCGCCGGATATCCGGCCGGCAGCGGACTACATATGGGCGGCCGCGGAGCTTTTTTCGGCCATGGTCCTGATCGTAGCGACCTTGTCTCGTAGAGTACCAGGGGCTTGGAAGAGCTATATACGCGTGGCAGCCCTATTTGGTCCCTCCTCACCCACACATGGGAAGCGAATACAACAATATCCTCCTCTGGAAGCTGTCAAAACACGCCACCTAGCAACGTCACTCTGACAGCGGAATTATCGCCTGCAACGTCCCTTCAGACCCAATATCAACTCCACTGTAGACACTGCCCAGGTGAATTTTCATCAACATCCAACCTGCGCCGGCACGAAAAGTCCGTTCACGGCGAGAGCGTTATTTGTGGTCACTGCAACAAGCCTATCAAAAACCGCCCGGACTACAAGAGAAAGCACACACAAGCATGCAAATTTTCTCCTAGGATTGTCTTTTAACTAACCGGGATAGAATTTAAGGGGTACTTTATCATGCCCTTCTTCAAATCAAAGCTTTCTAATAGTTGCACTTAGTGTCATTTTGAGGATTGTTATGGTTTCTTTGCACGCGGTGTATTGAACGAGCTAGATGGTTTTTGATGGGCATCGTACGGAAGTTTGATTAACACTTCTACTTGTGTATTGGTGTTTGTTTTGGAATAGTGGGTGTCATTCATCTGGATGAGTCTAGTTTTCATTGGCAGATTGCGTACGGATATGAAGAGTTTTGGTTTATATTTTTTTAATTTTTTTGCCTGCTTTTAATTTTTCACCTGAATGTTTTAGTTCAGTTTGATCTAATTTTTTCTACGGCATTGGATAATTGTGATTGATGCTTGATTATTTATGTTTGTAGGGGGGGTTTTTTTTGGTAATGGCTCTACCAGGACATCTGAGTCCAATTTGTGCCTGTACGGTTTGGTTCTTACATACAGACTTGGAAGATTGTGGTTTATGTTGCGGTTTTTGTGGATTTTTATTTCATTTTCAAGTACGATATTTTTATCTTTTTGTTGGAAGCGGAAGTCGGGATAAATGAAGGAATCTTTTTTAAAGGTGTTTATAATTTTCTAGTGCGCCACATGCTGCTGCACGTGGCAGAGGGAAATTGTGGTGAGAAGCGCGGCAGGAGTGAGCTGAATTGAGCTGAGGTGGCCGACCGGACGTCAAACCGCTGGCCACATTGTTTAAATTGTCAATGACGGAAATTATCAAGGAGAGATTGGTAGATTGGTCAGCTTGAGCGATCTCCCTAGGAGACCATCCTGATGCAAGGCACATTCTTCAGTGGCTGGTATTTTCACTCGTGTGTTATGATAGGTAGGAATTTTGCATGTGTCGATGTAATTAGGATTGCGCAATTCGGCGTTCCTACCGCTAAGCCGAATCAGGACACAGAATTTAGATTATTATGACAGCCTCGTTTTAGGAGTATGATAGTTAGTTCAGGTTGCGCTCGTTTTAGAGCTAGAAAACAGCGTGGGGGCCCGGGAGTGGAGAAAAAGCAGTGATTATGCGTCCAACCCAAACACCGTAGAGCACTCGTTTTTATAAATCAATTTGCAGACTGTAGAGTCAACCCGCACACTTAAGCTTCATTGGCACAGCGGGCAACGGTAAGTGGTAGTCGTATCCAAGCTCCTGCCTGCCATATATGTTCACAGTAACTTTCTTTGGTGATGTCTAGTAAAATTTGATGAGAAGATACTGATCGCCTCGCTAGCACAATTAGAGAGAAACGCTCCTACTGCAACCTTTTTGAATGGAGGTTAAAATATACACCCGGTCATATTGGTATTGTGATTCTATAAGTACTTCCAGCTGTATTAAAATCGTACCTACCTATCATTGGTCGTAGGTGGCATAATTACTAGAGCTCGTTGCATGCTTCACATATGTTCCGTACAGTACGCAACCCGTGACAATTCGCAACTTGTAGCAGTCTAGGCCGCGACATGGGGACGAATTGCAGTTTGACAGCCCAACTACAACCTCACAAAGTTTTTGTCTAGAGAGATTGTTAACAACCTCCACGACTAACTATCACTACTACTTATGTGATTAAATGGTCCTGGGGCTTTTGGTGGGGTTCCAGGATACTGCGGAGACTTATGGGATTGGGTGAACTGAGCAAGGGTGTGGCTATAATCGATAGTTCGTAAGTATTATCTCACTCTATCTTATGGTCAATATTATACTCACACGGTGGGGGGGGGGGGGGGACTTTGGCTAGGAGA
>Ga0307512_10002882_pt1 | contig 20895 bp, 31 predicted proteins | sample 14_EM_MG_FD_200267 | JGI IMG/M metagenome (GOLD analysis project Ga0307512, IMG submission 200267) | Populus trichocarpa ectomycorrhiza microbial communities from riparian zone in the Pacific Northwest, United States - 14_EM | ecosystem: Host-associated > Plants > Roots > Unclassified | place... | reverse complement strand
TATGATTGAGACTATGTCGCGCGCCCCATTGGAGAGATCGGCAGACTTTGAGTGCGTTTCCTCCTGTTGTCGCCACCAGTCGGTTATGTCCGGTATCCAAAATGTTCAACTAATCTCCCTTGGGTCGGTGTGGTAAACATTGAGATTTGGATTGATTTGCCCTCAGTTCTTTGGAGCGTCAGGCGGCGAATTCAAATAGAGCCTGGCGGCGGTCAATAAGCGGGCTGCGCGATCGCTTAGTTCAGGTGTCATCTCAGCCACAGTGTTAGGCATTAAGTATTCCTCATCATCGCTGGACACATCATATGGATCAAAGGATGATTGATAAGACCCTGAAGCCGTTGCAGAGGGGACAAGATTGCAGCTCGGTACCGTTTCGAGTTTATTGATCGCCACATGTCGATGTTTGGCGCAGTATTCATTCTCCACATACTGAGAAAGGCCTCTTGGTATTGTGTAGTGTAGGATGTCTCGTCCTCAGGATTAATATCCATTCCCCTGTCCCACTTGCTAAATGATCGCAACTTCCTGAGCAGATCAAGGATACGCGCAGAAATCAGAAGCATACCCGTCGTGTGCGTCACTTCGGCGTAGTATTTGGACAGCCTCTGCCGAGCTAACTTCACAGCGAAGAACAAGTCTTCCTTCCATGGAGTCTTCTTCTTCGCCAAAGCTCGCATCACGGCATCCATCAACAGCAACAAACCTAGTTTCTGTCAGGAACACCCGAGTGTTTCCGATGGCCCTGACCGCTCAGACGGAACCTCGTACCCTCTGATGGAGAATCAGACGCGACCAGTCACCCAGGCGACTGGTGGCGTTGCATACCTCCCTTGCGGCGGCTATCATACCATGCACCTTATTCCCGTCGCGTTGTAGATTACGCTCGCCGCCCTGCCGTTAGGCTTCTGTTACTTTCCATCCAGAATGTGCTGATGTATACGCACAATCAGAACGACACGTATGTTACACTCCTCGCAGCAATTACTTTGTAGCCGTTTACCCAACGGGTAGCGCTGTTTATACCTTTCACCGGCCGAGTGCCACATTTTAACCATGACATCTTGTCACTTATTACAATACAGTCTTCACTTCACATACATCGCTTGCCCTTGCATTTGCTTCGCCATTATCGTATTTTCCAGGTCTGAAATATACTCTCCAATCATCACACTCTCTAGTACTATACCCTCAGTTCTGCAAAGTCTGCGTTAATCCTTCAATGGTTGGCGATGCGTCTTCCTCCGCATCCACATCCCCATCGTCGCCATCGTCGCCCTAATACCCGTCCTCATCGCTTGTTCCCAAGTCAAACCGCTCGAGTTCAGTTGCGGCCCATTATCACCGGCTGGCGGTGGGGATCGCATCGCTGTTGTCGATTTCGTCACCTTCATTGTCGTAATCCTCACAGCCCCCTGGCATCACGATATCCAGTTTGTCATCCGTACAATTGTTGTCTATCGGGATGTTTGGGTCAGTGCTTCCGATCTCAGGCTCCTCAAGCTCCACCTCGGAGGTCAAATAGTCAAGAAGAATAGCATTGTCAACACGTGCTGCTTCCGTGCTGATGACAGCGGCAGGCGTTGGGTTCTCCGCCTGTTGGATCTGACGCTGGACTGTTGCAAGAGTGTATTTATACACCCTCCGTTGGTAGCTCTCCGGTAGTGAGTTGCAGTTATTCATCGAGAATGTGTACGTGTCTACAACGCCAGGCGGGGTTAACAACAAGCGACCCGTTGCAGCCCAGCAGGATGTGATCTTACCACCGTCATTCTTGTAGTTGAAGTAGTTCGAGCGATCAGGTCTGTCCGCTTTCATCATTGACTTGGATGCTTTCAGATGAACACCTTTGTTCGGTTGTCACTGCAGGAGAGCATGGCGCAATGAGGTGCAGGTAAACATGATCGGTGGCGATGGTATATGACCGTCCTTGTCGTCAATCATGGAATTATAAAATCCATCAGCATACTTGCCGCGGTTATTCGCCCGATGATAAAATTTGATGTAGATAAACACCGGGATTGCATCCGGCAGGAAGTACAGTGGACGCTGGCCATTCGTTAGCAGCCTTCAACACTCTCTGCGTCGGATTTGGACCGCGTACACCACCTTCCACACGCTCTGCCACAGAAATAAGATACTTAGTGTCTGCCAGAAGGGAATCAATGAATTCCAAACGCTCTGCGTCAGATTCAAAGCGGTGGAGATCATACAGCTCTGCTATATGGTCAATTGCGGATTGAATAAAATGGGATATAACTTTGTCGACTTGTGCTCGAACCTGGTACCGGATTGAGCATGTAATATCCGTCCTGGGCCGTCGCTTCAGCATACCTCTGTCAAGATCTCCGTTGTGCATGCCTCAAATCCGATGGACCAAATGTTGTTTTGCTGCATAGCAGTGTTCCAGTAATTCTCAATTATCTACCAGTGTGGGGCTTCAGCTAATGCTTTCACAGCGCGTTGCGTTTGTTGCATAACTTACCATCTCCAAGTCGCATGCACTCATAACCGGCCGTCTGTTGAACATATAGAGCTCCATGAGTCTGCCCGTCGCAAATACAAGACGCGTCATGTCTCAGTGACCAAATCGATGGATGGTGCTAATGCCGGAGACCACTGATTGAGGTGTAGACACCGCCCGCGGTTGGAATTGCCACTGCCTCTGTCTCTGATTCCTTTCAGTAGCTTGCATTCGCAGTGGATTTGTAATGGTCACGCGGGGTTCTGGATTAGGGATGGGGGTAGGCAGGTTTTCACGACCACGGAGAGGAGTGGGAGTGCTGGCAATGCCGGATGCGACTCAGGATACAACACAACGCGTTGAGTCTTTCTATGAGGTTCCTCCAGGTACTAGTGTGCTTCAACTGCTTGTACCCGGCATGGCGGTTGGTGTAATCATTGACCGTCGCTGTGAAGAAGACGGGGTTACTGTCACGCGTTGAGTGATATCCGCCACGCCAGAATTGTTCAGCGAAGATGAGGGGGTGGAGTTCTGACCAGGGATTGTTGAGGCTACTGAACTCTCTCCTTGCGAGGTATCCCTGTCACAAGCCGGTGCGGAAACGCACCTCTTAGCGGAGGGTAGCTGAGAATTCTCAGACGGCCTACGCTTTGGTCGTTTCTGAACAATTCGTACAACCGGAGTCGTGCCAGGGTGAGGGCCATGGGAAGGCAGAGTCTGATATAGATGTTCGACGTTGGGAATGTAGGAATAATGTCCTCTGCATGCGGATGCAATGTCAGGCGAGGTAGACTCCTATCTGAGCGACCAGGGAGGGATTCGATCAAACAGGGAGGCGCAGTGTATACTGGGCTAGAGTCTAAATCACTATCGCCTGTGACGATACTCGGCGACAAGATCTCTCGAAAACCATTCAATTATGGGTTCACTGCCATCAGATTAAACTCAGATTAAACTCAGCATTGATATTCACTGTTACAGCAACATCAGAAGGTCTATTTGCACCGCTTGAAGGGTCTTTATGCGTTCTTGGCGCGATAATCATTGTATTGCACTCGTTCTTGGCACAATACTTCGAACCATAGATTGTGTATATCTTTAGCTTTCCGATGGACATCCTCCTTTAGCAGAGCTAAAAGCATCGCAATGCGAATAATGAAGTTTTCTCTATCCTATGCCATCAGTTGCGTGTGCTTTGTCCACTGCTAGGCGTTGGTAGGCGTGTTGGATGCTTGCACAGTTGGGACAACCTGGGAACTACTCAGTTTGCTCCGAGATGCACGAGGTCTGAGCGGTAAACACAATATGTGATGCAAAAGCAACGCCCAGCTTTGTAAACTGTCCTCTCCGCGACTACTAAATCTTGTCTCAAGGCTTGTTGTTGATGAGGTGGCTTGTGGTTCTGCAAGATGATAGCTGGGGCATTGTGTGTTCGTTAACCAACAAAACTCACAAGTTGTCCTAAGAAATGGCCGGAACTCGAGTATATATATACCTTGTTCCCGCCTACACCTCCTATCTCTTTTCATCCCGTATTATACACACCGACAGCATCCTGATCTCGACATCACGTGACTTGCAGAAAACAACACCTCTCCTTCCAAAACACACCCGATAACCTACACAACTTTGTACTCTCCAGCACTTTCCATCTGGGCTTCCTTCCGCTACATGCAACTGTATCATAATTCTAATGTTTCGGAGGTACATTCATTTCCAACTCACAGCGATGGCACCAAAGGGTAGCAGAAAAGGAAAGGGGAAGGATAGGGCAAAGATGTCGACATCGGGTATAAATCGACGCCTGTCGGTGAATCGGGACCGTATAACGGGATTCATCTCGCAACACATCCGTGGACTCATACGGATATACAATGTTCTGGGCGTCAAGGATGGGAGGGCCTGGGACCTCTTTTATGATATAATCTTTCTTGATCCAGTCACGACTCGCCACTTTTCACAATTCCAGCTGATGTGGCCGCACCGTAGGAGCAGGAGCTCGCCTGTTCGGGAGTGGTGGGCTGCCTTCCGCTGATATATGGGGCAAATGTCTGACAAAACCCGCGACCAAATGAACAATGGGAGGTGGGACAACCCCTGTGCCTTAGGGGATCAAGTCGATCGCTCCAATCAGCAGACAACCAGCTCTGGGAAGGTTGAACGCACCGGTCAGCGTTTCTCTTTGCACTGTAGCGATGATCTCCGGGCAAAGATTGAGCTGCCAAGCTGCCGGCAGTACAAGCCAGGCGACTTCCTGGCCTTCAGACCACTGAATTGGGATGAGATAATCGACGAGGTTAATGATGCCGACTCTACCAAATCGGACGGTGAATATGACTTAGAACATGATCCTTCTGTGGATACGTGCATGGAGGATGATATGGACACACCGGATGGCGTTGATTTAGACGGCGATGTGGATATGGAAACGGACAGTGAAGATGAGGAGGATCAAGAGGAGGAAGATGAGAAGGAGGAAGATGGGAAGGAGGAGGAGGTGGTGGATGAGGATGAGGATAATGGCAAAGAACCTCGGACGATTGGCCAGGGAGAGGTGGTGAATACATCCGCTGAGGATGCTGATACCATGGTAGACGATCAGCCAACCGTGCTACCTGGGCAAGGCCAGGAGATGTGCGAGTATACCCCACGGCCACCACCTGCGGCGCCTGCCCCACGGCCATAAACCCCGGGGCCTCGCCCATGACCACGCACTCGGGAGATTCATTCCCTTAGTGGGCTGGAGTTGTTGGGGCTTGTGACGCCGCAAAAACGTTGCCGAGTGGCGCCAACTCTGTGCGAAGCTGTGGCAGCCTGAAACGTCTCGGATGTCGATGTGGAGCAGCTGCTACTCAGCGAATCGGCAGGTGGCGACAGTCTCCCAGATGTCCGTCTCATGGATGTCCCTCTCCCGGCTGTCTGTCTCCCGGATGTCCCTCTCCCCGATGTCCCTCACCCTGATGACCCTCTCCCTGCGGCGCGCCCGGATGGCTCGGTAGGCGAGCAGTGAACCAGTCCTCGCGTTCTGGTCTTGTGAGTTTCCTTTGCTGTGATCTATTATTCTCAGGCACTGATTAAGGCACACCTGGAGGTGTTAAGTTAGTTTGGGTTAAGGTTGTGGGCTTGTTCGTTTCCTTTAGTCTAATCTATGTATCTCAGGCATTGATTATGACACGCGGCGCACGGGTTTTGGATTGCGAATGGTTTATTTTTATTTATTCATCGTATTATGGGACATCGCGCATGCAGTGTTGTTGCAACTCCTGGCATTTGAGGAACCTCCTTGTGATAATGTTGAGCCTCAATAAATCTCTCAAGTATCGTGAGCTTATACCCACACCAGGCTGCTCAGGTCCAGCACCAACTTTCTTCCGTTTCTACAGTGAATACTCCACTTGTCGCGTGTCGTCGACAATGCCAGAGAAGACCCCTTTCCGTTGCCCCGAATTTTCATGCTGAAAGGAGTTTCCTTAGACAGCTGGCGACTTAAACATATCAAATTACACCATCCTGAACACAGTCAAGTTGCCTGGCAGAAGAATCTGACTGTTCGCAGCGCGCCCCGACGCGTTGAAACCGCTCAGCGTCGTGAATTCAATGCTCGCAATGATTCAGTCGAAGACTTGCACGCGTTTCCCTACCTCGCACACCTTGAACACATCGCAGTGTCGGAGTCTCAATCACCGCAGCCTTCTCTGCCGCGGACACAAGCATACCCTGGCGCCGGTGCTCCGCGGAGCGATTACTTTGCTGAGACATGGCAACGCGACGCTCAAGGTTGCCTTGAGACGAACCTACAAAACAATCCCTACTATCCGTTTGAGACGCGCGAAGAGTACAAATATATCCAGTGTGGGATCAAGAACAAGGGCATGAAGACGTACTATGACAACGCGCTGAAGGAAGGAAACACCGCTCTGCATTTCCCAAGCATCAAAAATGGGGATCGCGTCCAGTAGCTCGCGGCTAGCATGCCAGATGATCAGGGTCTCAGGGCGTGGGAACTACACACTCTCGAGGATATTCAATGGAATGACAATCACCAACGCCCTATCAAATACTGGAGTCCAGACATCATCAAAAGCATGAGATGGTTGATGTGGCAGCCAACTTACGCCGAGCATAATATTTACGCCCCTCATCGTTGCTTGAACAGCGATACACCACCGAAAGGCCTCTATACGGAAATGCCCACTGAGGACTGGTGGTGGGAGACACAGGTAGGGAGAGATACCCGAGCATGATGTCGTGCTAACCGACGTTTAGTCAATGCTCAGAGTGGGGGATACACTGGTTCCCTTGATCTGAATGTCCGACGGAACATATCTTTCAAATTTTGCTGGCGACAAGGAAGAGTGGCCTGGATATATGACAATTGGCAATCTATCTTTGAAGCTCCGCCAGATGTCCTCCACGCACAGCGTTGCAATGGTCGCTCTCCTGCCGATTCCGATCAAGAATCGCAATATTCCTCACAAGCGGCTTGAAGAGCAGCGGCATACAAACCGAGAGGTGCCGAACGAGTTACTCCGGCGGGTACTCCAGCCTCTCACCGTTAAACAAAATTCCAGCGCCGATGGCGGGTATTTCAACGTTCTCTGTGCAGATGACAACTTCAGGCATTGCAAACCGGTTGTAGCAGCATGGCTTGCAGATTGCACTGAGTATAGCGACCTACATCATCACGAGCGACATGTCTGTGTTTGGTGCGACTGTCCAAAGAATGAACTTGGGGATTATGTCCCTCCTGACAAGTAACACTCCCGGCGGGATCACAACCTATATCAAACACTCAGCAATGCCAACAGCAAGGCAGCCGATGCCGGACTCGCGTCGCGCCATGTTCACTGATGGTTCAACGTGTTTCGACATGTTCCCGGTATCGTGAGCGACTTCCGCAAGCCCGACCTGCTCCATACAATGCAGATCGGCATGCTTGAACACGGTTTTCCGCTTCATCAAGACGCAGGAACGGCTCGACAAGTACAATGCAATATGGTTATCCGTGCCTGCTTACCACGACCTCACACCAAAAACTAAGTCATATAAGGAAGTTTCTCAATGCAATGGGAAGGAGATGAAGGAAATGGGCCGGTACCTGCTTGGAGTTGTAACCCAGTCTCTACGAGGAGGAAGCCCCGCTCAGCGTCCCATATTCAATCGCGCATTTGAGTGCACACGGGCATTGTTAGAATTCTATATGCATGCTCGATATAAATCTCACGATGATGCAACATTGAGCTACATTGAAGACGCCTTGTGGCATTTTCACAACTTCAAAGATGTTTTCTTACTCGGGTGATCTGGCAAAAAGACAAAGGCCAAACCCAATGCGCTGAGAATGGAGCTTGTGAAGAAGTGAAAGGTTGACGAGGACACAAATGCTGAAACTTGGACGCCGTCTAAGAAGCGGCGAGAAATCAATGCCTGGCGGGATTATATCAGCCACGAGATAGATGTTTCCAAGGAGTTAGATGCTGACTTCAACTTTCTGAATATCCACTTCATGTCTCACTGGGTCGAACAGATTCGTCGATATGGAGCCTTGCAACAGTATTCTGCCGAGAGACACGAACAAGCACATAAAACGAATCTCACGGACAGTTGGAATGCGTCCAAACACAATCTCAACTACCTGCCACAAGTAATCACCTTTCAGTGTCGCAATCTCTGCTTCGAAATCAGAGAGCTCAATCCCCAAGCCCTCGCTCAGAGTCGTGAGAACAGCGCTGCCACCTCCAAAGTCCTCCCTTCCGGCTCTGATCTGGCTGCCCCCCTGAGCTCCCAGTCATATGCGAAGAGCGAATTAATGGGACCCCAAAACCGCCGTGATGGAAAGCATCCTGGCACTATGATCAAAGACTTCAGAGCATTACTGGACAATACGAAGGACCCAATGTACCGCATGACAATATTCATCGGCAAGCGGGAGTTTCTCAATCATAAAAGTCGTAACACGACGTATATATCGGATGAACAACTGCACGCAATGGAGCTCTGAATCTACCATGCTTATAAGGTTCAAGTTGAGGGTTTAGATGGTGAACGAATATCTCAGATTTGTCGATGCACAGGAAGCCAGAGCTGGCGCAGAGGGGACCGACGGAACGACTGGGTGTGGGTAAAGCAACTCCCAGGAAGACGTTATGGTGCACTGAATGGTCGTCTCCCGTGTCAACTGCAACAACTATTCAAAATCAAGCTCCTGAACAAGGATGGAGCTTTCGTTGAGTACTGGTTAGCCATGGCGCTCACCACAATACCTGAAAACTCGGGTAACTTGGATCCCGTCTCGAAATTTGTACAATTGAGAAAGCACCGGCAGCGGTTGCTTGACAACTTTTCAGCGTGGGAGACATCGTCGGCTGCGCGCACGTAATTCCAGAGATAGCTGCTAGTAGGTAGACAGGTTACGGACAGAACTTGCGATGGATTGTCAATAGCCACATAGATCTGGCGACTTGGGATGATGTGTATAATTAGTAAAAGAGAATTGCATTTTGGGCGCAGGTAGAAGGTATGCGAGGAGAGGTTTTCGCAGCATCATCCATCGAATTGCAATCCCGATTCATGCGCGTGCCCAATGCACCCATTCCGACGTATGGTCACAGTTAGCCTTCAACGCCAGAGTGTTCGTTTAAAATACCAGACTGACAGAGCGACAAGAAACGGTGAAACTGCGATGGGAGGGCGATATGCAATGCGACGCATGGTATTGGCGCCGGGCCCGGAGTAAGCCGCCGCAGGGATGTCTCTGACGGCTCTGACGGACCGCGTCCACTCTGACAGAGTCATTCCACCTGGACGGAATTATTTTTTCCTGATGATACCCCCCAATACCAGCAGGCCTTTCTGAAGTATATGCAGAACGAATACTGCATGACACATAGACATTTGCCGGTCACTAATCCCAAAAACACACCGAACAACAAATTCACCTCGTCCACAATGGCTTGTTGATCTGGTCGTTCTTCTTATGATCCATATGATCGGTCCAACGATGATGATGAATACCTAATGCCTAACTATGTGGCCGAAACGACACCCGGATGAATTGATTGTGCAGCATGCTTCATGACAGCCACGAGGCTTAGTTTGAATCCACCTCCCGAATGACCACAGAAGTGGGAGCAAATTAATCCGAATCTAAATGATTTCGACTCCGACCCAATGGAGATTAGTAGTGCTTTTTGGTTACCGGATATCTCCGACCGGTGGCGGCAGCAAGAAGACACAAAACCCAAAGTACGCCGATCTCTCCAATGTGGTGCGTGACATATGTTCTATCATACCTCACGGGGTTGGAGTGGAGGCCAGTTTTTCCCTTGTGCGAGATGTGATCCGGCAGAGGGAGTCAAAAACCGCAGGCGAGACCCATCATGAAAAAGTTGAAGGAAGGCAGTTCGCTCGAGCCAATAACGGAGTGCTGGCTGGCGACGATCCAGTTTCGGATCCAAGCAGTACTGAAAACGACATAGAGATGAATAGAGATGCGGAGGGAAAGAAGTTGCACCGAATGGCCAAGGTCCACAACCTTTTGCAGGCGTGGCAGGGTAGCCAAACCATATGAGCCACACACAAGGAAGCTCGCGCTCAAAACAAACTGATGACAGCCATAGGATACACTTCAGAGACTGAAGAGATCGTCAAAGCATCCTGGTCACTCATTCATCATGATTGTGCGGCTGCATTTCAATCGTCGGAAAAATCACCTGTCCCAGCAGCTTTCTCTCCAAAGGACCTCTCTGCAGGACGAACTCAAATATTGAATGTCCGTCGAATCAAACCAATTGACCGCCATCCTGCCGAAACTGATGAGGATATCTCACCTGAAAGCATTTTAGACGTCAAAAATTGGCATAACTGGAATCGGGACTTGGATAATCCAAACGGCAGCGAATACCAATGGGAGGCAGACAATGAATCAGATATGAAATTGGACAATGGCAGTGGGGAATCAGAAACCCCGAAGCTGCGGATTGTGAGTACGGCATCAAATGTTTCTGGACTGATTCGGCCTATGCGACAATGGAAGAACAAGATTGAATAGGCATTACTGACGGTCAATATAATGGAAACAAGGAGGAATATGGGTAGTAAGACAAAGCAGGACAGAATGCGTCAATGTATTACCACCAAGTTCAGTATGCAGTTTGACCGAGAATTTAATTTAAAGAATTATTATGGAAGAATGTTGACCAGTCGTGAGAGAATATTCGTTAACAAACCAACCTGTACCAGGTAATATGCATGATTTGGTATAACATATAAATTTTAACCGGATCAGACCGACCACTCCTGGAATATTACTCGGCTCGGCTTTGCCATAGAGCCAAGTGCTAATCATGCTGAAAGGCATCCACAAAGTTCAAATATTTAAAATTGCAATTATTAATGGCAGCAGATCGTCACTTCAATATACATTCAAGTCAGCGTCAACGGAGAGTTAATGATTTTCAGTCTTGAAAGTCCAGTAGTTGACTGGTGCCATGGTCGGAACTATCAATAACGAGCCTACTGGCGGCCTTTCTTGGCAAAAGAGCAAACAATATGATCACTGCCCCATTCTGAAAATGAGCTTCAACGGATCGTCAAGGATTGTTCGATATGCATCTTGAGTCACCTACGTGCCGATTGCTTGCAGCCATTCATAAACAAAATATTGGGCGTCTTCCAAATCAAGAATGATACTTTTAAGTCCCAGCACTAACCTGAAAATGCGAATCGACGGAGCGTCAACGATTTTCAGTCTGGTAGGTATGGTAATTGAATGGTGATGTGGTCGGAACTTTCCATAACGAGCATACTTGCGGCCTTTCTTGGCGAAATAGTAAACAACACGATCATTGCCCCATTCTGAAAATGAGCTTCAACGGAGCGTGAACGATTTTTGGCTGTGCATCTTGGGTAACCTAAGTGCCGATTGGTTGCAGACATTCATAAACAAAGTATTGGCTGCCTTCTAAATCAAACATGATAGTATTAGGCTCCCTGCCCCATCCTGAAAATGAGCGTCAACAGAGCATCAACAATTTTTAGTTTTGTAAGTACAGTAATTGAAGAGTGACTTGGTCAATGCTATCCATAACCGATGAAATGGCAGTCTTCCTTGGCAAAACTAATTTGCGATTGGTTGCAGCCATTGATAAATGAGGTATTGGCTGCCTTTCAAATTCAGATGATAACCGACACGTTCCCTGTCCCATCCTGAAAATGAGCGTCATTGGAGTGTCAAGGATTATTGGTGCTGGATCTTGGGTAATCTCAGTGTAACAATGTGGTAACAATTCATAGATGAAGTCGAGGCAGCCATTTCAATTGAAATACTGCATGACACATACGTTTCCCCATTATGAAACTGAGCGTCAACGGAGTGTCAACAAAATTTGGCTTTACATATTGGCTAATCAAGGCTTTGTGAGCATGGATGCGCTTATAACAGAACGATTGACTGCCTCTATGGCCAATTATGCAACGGATAGAAGGAAAAACACTTATTCCAACATTATCACCGTCGCAGATTGCAAAACATCAAAAAAGAGATTATTGGATGTCCAATACCTAATTTCAATAATTTACCATTATCTAACTGTAACAACAAGAACATTATATAAATCTACAGATGGACCCGGTGGGCGACCCGCTGACAACGCACTCAATACAGCCGGGTTGGAAGATTTGCATCGAACCGTGCCTGGAGTGACGGTTGGGGTGTTATGACAACCCGGACGGCCAATTTGGCAATGGTTTGGTTCTGAGCCGGACCCGGACCCAAAGTGACGGCCCTGAACCGTTGATAACACTACCCATATCAGGCAAAATCAAAGATGTTGCCAGCTTGCTGTGATCGCACGGCGGCCCGTGACATGACCAAGGGGGGGCAGTACCCTCTTCATGAATTGACTGCTCCTCCCAAGTTTTAGATCTCCAGCGAGATTGTAATCTTCCATACCTGTATCCTACTCTACATTATGAACATCCACATGTGCAACATTTTCTACTGATATGCCTGCCTACAAGGGCATACACAGCCATTTGCCTGTACACTATAATCGCTGTTTATTTTCAAATACGTTTTGCATACTGGATTACATGAATTATCTCTTTCTGACGCGTCATGTCATGCAATCTACCCAAGTGATATTACTCAGATTTGAATCGACTGATTGCAACAGCAAAGTCTCTATTTTTACCTATTGAATTGGGGTTAGCTGGAACAGAGACTATCTTGTGCAAAATCCAGTGGCCATTTGGTTACAGAAGCATCTCAACACCTATGACTGAGACATCACCCAGACTTGGGATATTCAAATTGACGATATTACAGAGCCATTCATTCTCCACCCAATTGAGGATATCCGTAGCACAGATAACTCCGAGTTGATTCCAGAGGCCATCCAGCCTGGAGAGGCATCAACATCTGCAACAACCCTAGTTTCCATCTGAAACACCCAGGTGTTCCAGACGGCTCTGACGGCTCTGGTGTCATCTCTTATAGTCTGACGGAGAATCAGATTCAACCCATTGCCCAAGAGACGGGTCGCGTTGCATGTCACCCTTGCGGCGGCTATTCTACCATGCCTCATATTGTTGCAGACGGGTCAGGTTGTATATTATGATCGGCGCTCCTGAGTAAGGCTTTCTTTACTTTGCGTCCCGAATGTGGAGAGGTATACACACCATCGGAACAACAAATTTGTTACAATTTTCCCAGGAGTTGAAGTTATGCAGTAGCCGTTTACACATCCCCTGATGATGTTTATGCCTTTCCTCCGCCGATAGCCACATGCCGCACTCTCATAAATGTTTACCTTTGAGGTTTTGTCACTTATTGCAATACAGTCTTGGCTTCGGATACATCACTTGCTGTTGAATTTACTCCGCCATTTTTGTATTTACATGTCTGAAATATACTGTCCAGTCTACACACTCTATAGTACTATGTCCTCAGTCCTCCACATTCTACTTTGATCCATCATCATCTTACAATACTTCTTCGTCCTCATCCGCATAGTCGCCATCCTTGCCATCATACCCATCGACATCTCTGGTTCCCAGGTCAAACCTACTATGCCGTTAGTCCTCAACATTCTGCGTTGATCCATCATCGGCTTGCGATGCTTCTTGCTCCACATCCGCATCCAGATCACCGCCATCGTCGCTCTCATACCCGTTGACATCACAAGGTCCCAGGTGAAACCTATTGAGTTCAGAAGCGGCTGGTCGTCGCCGGCTAGCGGTGGGGATGACATTGCTTTCGTCACGTCCATCTTCAAAATCCCCGCCAGCCCCTGTCATCCCGAAATGGTGTTCGTTATCCAGGTAATTGTCATCTATCGGGATGTTTGGGTCAGTGCTTCATTGACAGGTTCCTCATGCGCCGCTTCAGAGGTCGAATAGTCAAGAAGTATAGCATCGTCAACAGGCACTGTTTCCACGCTGATCACCACGGCAGGCGTTGGGATCTCCGCCTGTTGGATCTGATGCCCGACGATGACACGAGTGTTGTTATTCACCGTCTGCTGGAAGCTCTCCGGTGGAATGTTCCAGGTATTCATCAAGACTGTGTACGTGTCCGCAACACTAGGCGAGGTTGACAACTTGCGACCCGTCACAGCGCAACAGGATACGATCTTACCACTGTCATTCTTGCAGTTGAAGTAGTTCGAGTGATCAGGTCTGTCTGCTTTCACCATTGATTTGGAATCTTTGGATGAACACCTTTGTTCTTTTGCCACTCCAGCGGAGCATGGCGGAACGCGGTGCAGATAAAGATGATCGCTTGCGAGGGTATATGACCGTCCTTGTCGTCAATCCTGGAATTATGAAATTCATCAGCATACTGACCACGGTTGTTCGCCCGATGATAAAATATGATGTAGATAAACCGTGGCATTGCTTCCGCCAGGACGTAAAGTGTACACTAGCCATTCGTTAGCAGCTGTCGACTGTCTCTGCGTTGGATTTGTACCGTGTGCACCACCATCCACACGCTCTACAATAGGAAAACGATACTTATTGTCTGCCAGATGGGAATCACTGAATTCCCAACGCTCTGTGGCAGATTCAAATCAGTGGAGATCATAAATCTCTGCTATGTTGTCCCTTGCTGATTTAATAAAACGGGATGTAACCTTATCAACTTGTGTGCGAACCTGGCACGGGTTTGAGTGTGTAATATTCAACGTGGGCCGTTGCTTCAGCATACCTCGTTCAAAATCCTCTTTGTATGTGCCTCAAATGCTAGGGACAGAATGTTGTTTTGCTGCATTGCGGTGTTCTAGTACGTCTCTATTATCTACCAGAGTGATGTTTAAGCTACTGCTTTCCCAAAGCGTTGTGTTTCACACATTACTATCTCCAAGTCACTTGCACTCATAAACGGCCCTCTGTTCCACATGTAGAGTGCCAGGAGCCTGCCCATTGCAAAAACAAGACGTGTCATGTCAGAGTGACCAAATCAATGGATGGTGTTACTGCCGGAAATCACAGATCAAAGTGTAGACACCGCCTGCTGTTGCAATTGCCACTGCCTCTGTCTCTGATTCCTTTCTGTAGGTCACGTTCGCAGAGGATTTGTAATGATCGCGTGGGCTTCTGGATTAAGGATGGGGGTAGGCAGGTTTTCAGGACCACTGTGATGAGTGGGAGTGCTAGCAATGCCGGATGTGGGGCTGGATACAACGCGACGCGTTGACTCTGTCTGTATGATTCTGCTGGGAAATGGTGTGTTATGACTGCTTGTACCTGGCGTGGCGTTGGGAGTAATTATTGCCCGTGGCTCTGTAGCGGACGGGGTGAAAGTCACATGTTGAGTGATATCTGCAACCCGAGCATTATTGAGCGAAGATGAGGGTGTGCGGTTCTGGCCTTGGTCTCGAGAGGCTACGGAACTCCCTCCTCGAGACAAATCCCTCTCGCCAGCCGGTACGGAAATGCGTCTCTTTGCAAGGCCCACTCTTTTGTTGGTTCTGACGATTAGCAAGACTTCGAACATTTCATAAGACCAGACACGTGAAAGGGTGAAGGCTTTGGGAAGCCATCATGTGATATGGATATTCGACGTCAAGACTTTAGGAATAATTTCCTCTGCATGCATCAGCAACAGCAGGGGACGTGGACTCCTATTTGAGCGAACCTGGGGTCATTCGGCAAGAAAGGGAGGCGCAGTGTTGACCGCGCCACACTCTGAACCATGACAATACTCGGGGACGAGATGCCTTCAAAAGTATTCAATTATGTCGTTAACTGCCATCAGATTAAACACAGATTCAACTCAGCATTGATATTCACTGTTACAGCAACGTCTGAAGGTCTATTTGCACCGCTTGATGGGTGTTTATGCCTTTTTGGCGTGATAATCATCGGATTGCGCTCGGTCTTGGCTCAATACATTGAACCATCGATTCTGTACATTTTCAGCTTCCTGGTGGAAATCCCCCTTTGGCAGAGCTAATAGCATTGCAAAGCGAACAATGACATATTCTCTATCCGATGACATCAGTTGCGTCTGCTTCTTCCACCGCTAGGCGTTTGTAGCCGTGTTGGATGGTTGCACAGTTAGGACAACTTGAGAACTACTCAGTTTGCTCCAAGATGCACGATGTCTGAACAATAAAAGTGGTATCAGATGCCGAAGCAACGCTCATCCTTGTAATCTGTCCTCACCGCGAGTGAAAAATCTTGTCTCGAGGCTTGTCGTTCATGTGGTGCCTTGTGGTGAGGCAAGATGAAGCCTTCGCCATTTTCGGATCATTATCCAACAGACCTCACAAGTTGACCCTTGAACCAAGAAATCCCCGGTACTCGAGTATATATATCCCTTCTTCCCATCTACACCTCCATGATCTTTTGCGTCCGTATTACACACACCTGCACCATCCTGAACTATCTCGACACCACGTCACTTGCTGAAAACAAAGCCTCTCTTTCCAAAACATACCTGATAACCTACACTACTTTGTACATTCAATCTGGGCTTCCTTTCGCTAAGTTCAACTGTATCATAATGCTAACGCCTCAGATGTAGATTCATTTTCAACTCGCAGCGATGGCACCAAAGGGCAGCTGCTAACGAAAGGGGAAGGCATCTACTAGGGCAAAAATGCTGACATCGGTTATAAATTGGTGCCTGTCATTGGATCGGAACCATATATAGTGATTCATCTGCGAACACATCTGTGGACTCATACTGATATACAATGTTTGCGGCGTCAACGCTGAGAGAGCCTGGGACCTCTTTTGTGATATAATCTTTCTTGATCCAGTCACAACTCGCCAAATTTCACAATTCCAACTGATCTGGCTGCGCCGCAGGAGCAGGAGATCACCTTTTCGGCAGTGGTGAGCAGCTTTCCGCTCATATATTGGGCAAATGTTTCACACAACCCATGACCAAACAAACATTTGGAGTTGGGACAACCCCTGTGCCTTCGGGGATCAAGTCATTCACTCCAATCCACAGACAACCAGCTCGGGAAAGGTAAAAAGTACCGGGGAGCGTTTCTCTTGGTATGTTGGTGATGATCCCAGGGTAAGGATTGACCGGCCAAGCTGCCGGCAGTACAAACATGGCGACTTCCTTCCCGTTAGGCCACTGAATTGGGATGGGATAATCGACAAGGATGATGATAATGAGAACCGGGGGGATCCCAGAGCGCCAAGCCGAGGACGCAGCCATTGTGGCGATGATAATGACAATGATGACTACGAGGGTGCTGAGGACATGCAGGGCGGTGAGACAAGGACCAGGAAAGGGAACGGAATAATAGATGGGAATGGGAAAGGGAAGGGGAATGGGCAGAGAAACAGTAAAGGGAAAGGTATTGTTAATCCATATGGGGAAGACTCGGATACAAAGGGCTAACTGGAGCAGGTATATTTGGAGCCGGAAGCATTTTTCGCTGTGTCAATTTCCACAGATGATGATACCGACTCTGCTCGGTCGGACGGCGAATATGACTCAGGACTACATCCTGATGTGGATATGCCTATGGAGGATAATGTGGACCCACTGGGCCGTATTGGTGTAGACAGCGATGTAGATATGGAATGGGACGGTGACGATGAACAGGAGGAAGATGAAGAGGAGGAAGATGAAAAGAAGGAAGATGAGGAAGAGCAGTAACAGCAGGAGGTGGATGAGGATGAGGATGAGGATAAAGATGAGGATGATGGCAAAGAACCTCAGACGATTGGCGAGGGAGAGATGGTAAATATATCGACTGACCATGTAGATAGCACGGTAGACGATCAGCCAATCTTGCTACCTGAGCAAGGCCAGGTGATGCGTGAGCATACCTCACGGCCACAACCTCCAGCGTCTGCCCCACGGCCAAAACCCTGGACCCTCGCCCACAACCACGAACTCCCGAGACTCATCCCCTCGGTTGGCGAGAGCATTTGGGGCTTGTCACGCTGAAAAAACCTCGCCTGGCGGGGCCAACTCTGCGCGAAGCTGAGGCGGCCGGAAACACCTTGGAAGTGGATGTGGATCAGCAGCAGCTGATTCAATCGGTAGGTGGGGACAGTCTTCCTGATGTCCCTCTCCCTGATGTCTCTCTTCTCGATGTCCCTCTCCCCGATGTTACTCTCCCTCATGTCACTCCACATTAGGCACACCCGAATAGCTCGGTAGGCGAGGAGTGAACCAGTCCTCGTGTTGCGGAGGAGGGTATGGTTCTTGCGTTAGTCTTTGGGTTGGGTTCTTGTCATATTCCTTTCCTTTGTTCTAATCGATTCATCATAGGCATTGATTATCACACTCGTCGCGAGGTTTTTGTGTCGCTCCAGGTTTATTTTATCGATAGGTTTTGTATTGGTTTTATGGTATTGGTTTTATATTATTCATAGTATTATGGGACATCGCGCATGCAGTGTTGTTGCAACTGCTGGCTTGTAAGGAACCTCCTTGTGATGGTGTTGAGACTCAATAAATCTCACAAGTATCGTGAGCTTATACCCACACCAGACTGCTCAGGCCCAGCACCAACTTTGGTCCAATTCGACAGTGAATACAGCCCTCCTCGCGTGTCGTCGACAATGCCAGAGAAGACCCCTATCTGTTGCCCCGAATTTTCATGCCGAAAGATGTTCACCTCAGAAATCTGGCGACTTAACCATATCAACTTACACCATCCTGAACGCCTTGAGAGGAATCTGGATTTTGACAGCGCACCCCGACACGTTGATCCCGCTCAGCTTCTTGAATTCAATGCAAACAAAGTTTCAGTCGAAGACTTGGACGCGTTTCCCCACCTCGAACACATTGAAACCATTTCAGACTCAGAGTCTCAACCACCGCCACCTCCTCTGCAACAGATTGAAACATGCCCCGGTGCCGGCGCTCCACAGATGGAATACATTGCTGAGACATGGGAACGCGACGCTGAGGGCTGCCTTGAGACGACTCTACAAAACACTTCCTAATACCCGTTTGCGATGCCTGAAGAGTATAAATATATCCAGTGTGGGACCAAGAAGCTGGGCATGAAGACGTACTATGAAAACATGCTAAAGGAAGAAAACACGACTCTGCAGGTCCCAAGCTTCAAAAATGGGGATCGCATCCAGAAGCTCGTGGCTAGCATACCAGATGATCAGGCTCTCTGGGAGTGCGAACTACACACTCTCGAGGATAGGAGATGGAATGACAATCACCAACGCCCTATCAACTACTGGAGTCGAGATATCATCAAAAGCATGAGATGGGTGATGTGGTAGCCAGCATATGCTAAGCATCGTATTTTCGGCCCTCAGCGGTCCTTTAACAACGATACGCCCCCGAACTGCCTCCATACCGAAATGCACACTGCGGAATAGTGCTGGGAGACACAGGTAACGAGAGATACTCGAGGATAATAACCTGCTAATTGACGTTAAGTCAATGCTCAGAGTGGGGGATACACTGGATCCCTTCCTCTTCAGCTTCGATGGAACACAACTCTCGAATCTTGTAGGCAACTATAAACAGTGGCCAGTATATATGACAATTGGCAATCAATCTTCGAATATCTGGCAGACACCGTCAACACACAGCGTCGTAATGGTCGCTCTATTACCAATTCCAATTAACAACAGCAATACTCCTCAGAAGAGGCTGGATGAGCAGCGGCAAAGAATCCGAGAGGTGCTGAACGAAGTACTCCGGCGGTTACCCCAGCCACTCGCCTTCAAACAAAATCCCAGCGCCTGGACCGGGTTGTACAATGTACTCTGTGCAGATGGCAACTTCAGTTGTTGCAAACTGGTTTTAGCAGCATGGCTTGCAGATTGTGCAGAGTGTAGCGATCTGCATCATCTCGAGCAGCATGTCTGTTCCTGGGGCGAGTGTCCAAATAACGAACTTGGAGATAACGTGCATCCTGACAAGCAACACCCCCGGCGGGATCACAACCTGTATAAAATGCTCCGCGATAGCAACACCAAGTCAGCCGATGCGGAACTCTCGTCGCGCCATGTTCCCTCAGGATTCATCGTGTTTGGACATATTCGCTGTATTGTGAGCGAACTCCCTAAGCCCGACCTTCTCTATACAATGCAAATCGGCATGCTTGACCACCACCAGAAGTGGATTTTCCACTGCATGAATACGTATGAATGGCTCAACACATACAATGCAATCTGCTAATCTGAACCTGCTTACCACGACCTGACACAAAAAAATATGTCATATGAGGAAGTTTCTCAATGGAATGGGAAAGAGATGAAGGAAATGAGCCGGTACCTGCTTACGGTTGTAACCCAGTCTCTACGAGGTGGCAACCCCGCTCGGCCTCCCATATTCAATCCCGCTATTGAGTGCACACAGGTATTGTTAGAATTCTATATGTATGCTCGATATAACTCTCACGATGATGCAAAATTGACCTACTTGGAGGACGCCTTGCATTGTTTTCACAGCTTCAAAGTTGTGTTCATGCTCGGGCGAGCCTGCACATAGGCGAAGACCACAGCCAAGACCGTGATAACAGAACTCGTGAAGAAACGTAAGGTAGATGTGGAAACAAATCATGACACTTGGACACCGTCCAAAAAGCAGTGCGAAATGAACGCCTGGCGGGATTATATTAGCCACGAGATTGATATTTCGAAGGAGTTAGACGACGACTTCAACCTTCTGAAGATCCACTTGATGTCACATTCGGCCGAACAGGTTCGTGGATATGGAGCCTTGCAATAGTAATCTGCACTGAGACATGAAAAAGAACATAGAATGAACCTCTAGGACGGTTGGAATGCCGCTAATCACAATCTCAACTATATGCCCTAAGTAATCACGTTTTAGCGTCGCATCCGCTGCTTCATAATCAGAAAGCTCAATCTCGAAGCCCTGGCTGAGGGTCTGGAGAACCGCGCTGCCGCCAGCAGAGTCCTTCATTCCGGCGCTGATCTGGCTACCCCCCTGAGCCCCCAGTCATATGCGAAGCCCG
>Ga0307512_10002881_pt1 | contig 20898 bp, 38 predicted proteins | sample 14_EM_MG_FD_200267 | JGI IMG/M metagenome (GOLD analysis project Ga0307512, IMG submission 200267) | Populus trichocarpa ectomycorrhiza microbial communities from riparian zone in the Pacific Northwest, United States - 14_EM | ecosystem: Host-associated > Plants > Roots > Unclassified | place... | reverse complement strand
TAGAATGGGAATATTATAACAAAGGGATCAAGGGTTTGTGAGAATGATGAATAAGGAGTGTGGAGAAGATGACATGATCAAGAATAAGGAGTGTGAAGAAAATGACATGATCAAGAACAATAGTGATATAATGATGGTGTGATGATTGTGTCGTCTAATTCCAGATTGCATGATGCTGACTGATCAGAAGATTAAATGAGTGGGATAAGAGATAGGGGGAGTGTTTATTGGTGACAGCTAAATTCCAGTCCACTAGGATTGTGCATGTGTGTTTGGTAGAGATCCTAGGATATATAAACTCAGAACTGTGAGCGGTATTCCTCCATTGGATCTTGTCCAAACCAGACTTAGCTTTACTCACTTCACCCAAACTCTCTGCTTTACTTGTTATGTCTTCCAACAACAACACCAACACCACTGCTTTCATTGCCTTTATGCAGCAACTGCTGTCTGTCAGTACCAACGCTTGATCTGTTTACAGGGAGCCAAACAGTGAGAGGACCATTCAACAATTTGATGTGCATCATCATCAACATGCATGGACAAACATTGTAGAGAGATACCTGACAGGTATTATGTATGTACTCAATTGCACGGGATGTTGTTATCCCTGGCTAATTGAAGTTTCTCTAGATTGTCCAATGTGCGTCGTTTGGGTCAATTCTTGCAGGGGAGGAACAATTCAATGAATGGAGGTGGAATCATGATATCTTCGCAGAATTGTTCAATGATGATGTGTTATGGGCCTACTTGATTCAGGCATTGGAAGAACTTCCCAAGATGGACAGGGAGAAGCTTAATGATCCTGTCCTTTGTCATTTAATGATGATGGGAATGTGGGATTGGTTGAAGGAGGAAGGAGGAGATCTTCATCAGGCCACCAGAGCTATCTGTTTCTTGACTGCAGTGACCAGTTGATTGTTACCAAGGATTTTGGATGGAGAAGCTAAGGTGCACCATCCACCACTTGGAGGTTTATTCCAAATTAATGAATGTACTTATAGCGTGATGCCTTGGATGTGAAGATCAATCTCCTTGATCGATGTGTTGATGATATTGTAGCTCAGAATTATGGTCAATTCTTTAGGGTTGACAATGATCTTTCTGAGTTGAACAAAAGAGCCAATTGCCATAGGAAGGACATCAAGAGCATAAAAGATCAACAGACGAGGAATGCAGAGATGATTGCAGAACTCTTCTGTAGAATGTCTAAGTTGGAAGAGTTTTGCACTAGGAAGGATGAATGCATTCATGTGTTGGAGGCCAAGGTTGAGTGAGGGGAGGTAACTATTGATTGGTACACTGATATCATCAAGTCACTCCAGATGAAGGTCTGTTGTTGCAACAATGACGTTGTGAAGACTGCATCTGGGAGTGGGGCAAGGGAGGAATTGGAACTGGAATATGTGTCTGAGAGTAGTGAGGAGGAGTTCAGAACACCACCACCAGATCTGATGACAATGGTTATTGAGGGGCACACACCGCAAGGTATGTTCCCAGTCACCATCAAGTTTGACAATGATGACTGATAACATGTTAGGGAATACTCCAGCTCTTTTGTGTTGTTGTTTGAGGGTGACAGCTACTCAGTTCAGAGATGATGAAGACAAAGAGTCTTCAGATGAGTCATTGTCGGACAATTCATATGTTCTGGCACCAGTGGAGAATGAAGAGGTCAGCATTGTCCCTGCCACTGATTTGACTGTGACATTGACAATGTGTCCTAGGCTATCCCAATACCTCTGAGGGCTGAAGGTCAACAGCCTCAATTTCCAGAGTCAACTGAAAACTGAAAGTTGTCTTTTCTAGGGACGTCTTCACCAGTAGTTGAGGATCCTCTGGAGTACTCATTGGTGAGTAACCAGTGTGCCTTTCAATGGTCAGGAAGGATAGTGCCAACCAAACATCCTCATTATCCATTCATGGGGTATCACCCTTATCAAGGTGATCTTCGGTTTGCTCACCATGAAGGATGATGAGCTGATTGAGGATTTAGTTGTCAGAAGGCACCTCCCTGGTTCTCGCAACCGAACAGTTGTCCTTGAGGGCAGATGCATTGTTGATTCCAAGGAGGATATTGCTTCCACCAATGGTGCCATCGACTGTACTCTTTCATATCCAACAGATGTGTCAATGTCTGGATGATGTAAAGGATATGGCAGAATGGATATCTGCGGTAGAGGAAACAGTCATTCGCCAAGTGGAGTCCCTTGCAGCTGTGCTGGATCCAGTGATCAGTGGTAGTGACAGAGAGAACTTTGATTATGAAGGGAACTTAGATTAGTTCTCATAGTAATCCTCTTCTGTAGTTCTCAGTATTATCATCAACAATCAGAGTTGTTTCGTGTTCTTATTGTGTGATCTTGAAGGAAATGTAGTGAATGAATGGACTGTTTCCTGAGTTGAAGAAATAACTTAACAGAATTTTATAGTCATAAATATCACACACTGACAATAGGCAACAGGTCTTGTTTAGGACACAACAGTCCTGCGAGCATCTGGGTGCAGAGTGGCCCTGACAATGCACATGCCATCAAAATTGAACAAGGCAGCATGTCAGAGGCTGCAATGGGATACTGTACTGTACTGTCATGTGATGATAGCTTCAGGTGTGGCTTAGCTGTGTTCACTGGCATGCTGCAGGGGGGTTAGCATATGGGGCTAGGGAAGTGTGGGTGATGGATGTACTTACATGGCTATGGGATGAGTAGTGAGTGGTGAGCATGGTGGGGGGAAAGGGTGAGGCCACCATCACAAGTTGAGGGAAATGAGAAAACTCAGATGTTGGATATTGGCTCCCTTCAATTGCATTTATTAGAGCCTGTGACATGTGTGCATGGACACCAGCCTCAGTCACTTTGAGCACTTTGTGCCACTTTGCCAGTGGTGAGTCACTTTTTGAGAATTTTGTGACACTTACTTCAGCTTGTTGTCTTTTCCTACTTTTGCACTTCACAAAAATTACTGTTTTGCTGATGTGGAATACTTTGTGCATCACCATCAAGGAGAAGGAATTGTGAGATGGAAACACTTAGTAGTCATCACCGTAGCTATTTCCTTGTGATAATGACACATCCCATGACACAACGACGAGGGGGAACCGCGTGAAAATTAGCCTCAAGGCCTGCACTTCATTCGCCGAGAATATTATGGTGCCACCTTTGAATTAGCGATCCACACGTTTCTGTCATGTCGTTCTCCCCGCTGGACATTCCCATCTCATCCTCAGAGCCGTTCACGGATTATTCACGATGGAGACTAGTCGTCGACGAGGACGGAAGACATTCGTGGACCTATCTCCGGGCTGACGGAGACTGTGCGAAATGGCCACAAAAGCCTCTAGACAAGTTTTGGATGGGTTTGCCTACGGTACGTTTTCAGGCCACTGGTCTCTATACTCCATTAACCTTGCGAAGGAATTGCCCAATCTACCACCAGCAAAAACCCCTCTCGAATCTGCGCGAAATGGTTATGAATACTACAAACACCTTCAAGCGCACGATGGTCACTGGCCCGGAGAATACGGCGGACCTATGTTCCTCATTCCAGGACTCACCATTGGATCTTATATCACTGGAATACCATTTACCGACGAAGAGCGTCGCGAGATGATTCGTTACCTGATGAACCACGCGAATGAGGATGGCGGATGGGGAATGTACGTGTCGTTTCATCTCTCGACGCGTCCAATCTCTCAAAATATGGCTCTAGCCACATCGAAAGCCCTTCCACTGCATTTGGAACGTCATTGAACTACTGCGCCATCCGTATCCTCGGTATGAGCGCCGATCATCCAGTCGCGGTCAAGGCTCGCGGTTGTCTGCATAAACTGGGTCAGTTTGCGACCAGTGCGTTCGTTTGGTACTCTAGTTCATTCCTAGTTTCTCCCCCAACAAGGTTCCGCTCTGGCTGCGCCCGCCTGGGGTAAATTCTGGTTGTCCGTCCTGAATGTGTACGAATGGGAAGGGAACAACCCCATCCCCCCGGAGCTCTGGTACGACTCTCTCTAGTTCTGCCACTCATTCACGTTGCTTACCTCTCTCTACTTAGGGTTTTGCCTGAGTGGATCCCGTTTCATCCGCATAGATGGTGGATTCATTGTCGGATGGTCTACCTCCCGATGAGCTACCTATACGGGTCTCGTTTCAAGGCCAAGGAAACCGACCTGATTCTTTCTCTGCGAGAGGTACGAACATATGCGATGATTCCTCTAATTAGCACTGAATTCGTCTCGTCAGGAATTGTATACCCAGGATTACTATTCGATCGAGTGGGCCAGGCAGGGTAATAACGTTTGCAAAGTCGACTTATATGCGCCCCATTCCGCCCTTTTTGATGGTCTGAACGTCATCCTCGCCCAGTACGAGAAGTGTTCCCTTCCCCCTCTTCGCCGTGCCGCCCTCAAGAGGGTTTACGACCTCATACTTACCGAAGACGATAACACCGATTTCCAAGACCTAGGACCTGTCAACAAGATGATGAACTTCATAGTTCGGTGGCACGTCGATGGTCCTGAGAGTGATGCCTTCAAGAGACATCGACGACGACGAGCCGATTTCATGTGGCTTGGGAAGGAAGGGATGATGATGACTGGGACGAACGGGAGTCAGCTGTGGGATATCGCTTTCATTTCCCAAGCCATCGTCGAGTCCGGACTCGCTGCTGAAGAGCCGAATCGCGCAAGCTGCGTGAAAGCCCTCGAGTGGTTAGATCAAGCGCAAATCAAGGGCAACACTATGCACTTCGGGAAGGATTACCGGCATCAAAGTAAGGGCGCTTGGCCGTTCAGCACCCCAGCGCAGAGTTACACCGTTAGTGATTGTACTGCTGAGGGTCTGAAGGCCGTGTTGTACCTTCAGGAACATCTCGAGTGCGTCTTACAGACTTTCCACACCCGCCCGGCGCGAAATTCTGATGAATTTTCCAGCTTCACCCCGAAGCTGATCTCAAAACAACGCATGTGTGACGCGGTGGACGTCATGCTGAGTCTACAGAATTCCGATGGGGGATTCGCGAGTTACGAACTAATCCGCGGACCACAATGGCTTGAGTTGCTTAACCCTGCAGAAGTTTTCGGTACGTGAATCCAGTGGAGTCTCGCTTCGAACGTGCCTAAATGTGTTGCAGGTCGGATTATGATCGAGCACAACTACCCAGAATGCACCACTTCAGTCCTTACAGCACTCGCGATCTTTAGGAAACACTACCCCAAGTATCGACCCACCGACATTGAGTGAGTCCTATGACGATACCCACACCTTCAGGCCATCTGACACTCACTTCCAGGAACTGCCTCCAAAAGGCAATTAAATACCTTCATCAAGAACAACGGCCAAGTGGAGGATGGGTAGGCAGCTGGGGTATCTGTTTCACCTACGCCGCACAGTTCGCGCTCGAGAGTTTGTCTCTTGTGGGAGAGACATACGAGACGAGCGAATATTCCAGGAAGGGATGTGAATTCTTGCTCAAACACCAACGGGAAGACGGCGGTTGGGGCGAAAGCTGGGAGGTATGAGGATGTTTCATCACTCACGTGTGATAAGCTGCTGACTCTATGGCTCCAGTCTTGTGCTACCCTTGAGTGGGTCGAGAAGGGAGAAGCTCAAGTCGTCCAAACCGCCTGGGCGGTCATGGGTCTCATGTACGCCAAATATCCTCACCCCGAGCCGATCGAGCGGGCCGTAAAGCTCGTCATGTCAAGACAGCTGCCTGTAAGTTCACTACAACCCTTGATTTTGTGTTTCAGAGCTCACGTTCATATTTTCGTTCTTGTTATAGGACGGTTCGTGGGCACAAGAAGCGATTGAGGGGATGTTCAATCGGACGGTTGCAATCTCATATCCAAACTTCAAGTTCTCATTCACGATCTGGATGTTGGGTAAGGCTGACGGCTACTTGAAGCGGCTGAGGGCCGAGAAATAGACTAGTAGCAAGTTCGCGAACAGACATTAGATACCTAACAGACACTTCTTGGACTAATTTACACGACATCTCTGTCGTAGTTTCTTTGTTACACGCTGAGAAAGGATGTAAAATTCAACAGAAATGCCTAGCCACAACAACTTTGGAGAGCATAGAAGATTGGGTGAGGAAAAAGGCCTTCGTGACTTGTTAAAGGGTGCACCGGAGAAACTAAGGTAACAGCCATCAGAAAAAAGGCATTATTTTATTTACTTATTGTTCTTATTTGACCCCATTTATGATAATACCTTCACGATCCTTTAGTCCTTGGGACTTTTCTTCCATGGTCGAGGCTTGAGGTAGCTGCGAGATAATGGTGCTGTATAAAGGACGTGAGGAAGAACCCGGAATGGATGGTACGCTGCGTGAACGGTGATCTTGTCATGGAACACCTTATACAAACAGATCTAAGCCCGTTCGGTAGAGCGAATCGTATCCCTGTAAGAAATGGTTTGCTTATTTGCCGGCCAGTCTTCCAGTCAACCCCTACTTTCGGTTTGGCCCCCACTCGCAACCTCTCCCCGGTCATCGATCCTCCACGTCAGTTTTCATGCGAACAGGGTTTCCACCACCGGTGACGATCCAGTAAAACCATGAATCATGAAAAGAACAAACTACACCGATCTACCGACCAGCCATAACCCTAGCTCCACCGTCTCCATCACCATGTCCTCCCTGACCGGCCCCAGCGAACCCAGCGACGGTCCTCTGCGTATCCGTCCACTCCGACTCCCGCGGGACGCCCATGTCTCCAATATCATAAATGTACAGTTTTCCGTCGCTTCCCCCGAGAGCGACACGACGACCGTCCTTCTTGTCCCATTGCATCTTGTTGATGGCTCGGCCGGAGCTGACGGTAGTAGATACCACGGGAACCTAAACACCTTATTGATGCTGCAAAATGAACCATATTAAACAACAGCGTACCTCCGTATCCGTGTTCAAATTCCACAAGTCGAATTTACCAGACCCGTCAGCGGTACCGAACATCGCAGGATGGACGGGGTGCCACTTGACATCATACACGTAATCGTCAGCCTCTTCGAACGAGTAAATCGGCGCAATGGCAGAAGCGTGTGATCCCGCTGCACCTGCAGACTTCCCGCTCGTCGAGCTCGATAAGTTCGTTGATAAGGAGGGAGGGGGTGGTCCGGACGCATTGGTTAGTGACTTGGCCCTCCATAATTTCACCGTCCAATCAACCGAGCATGTCAAGAACAAGTCCGAGAAGTCGACCGGTCCAACGAGAGGATGGAAGTGTAGACCCATAACGGGACCGGTGTGACCCTTGTAGACGTCGTATTGATTTAGGCCAGCTTTCGCTCCAGCACGATCATACCGATGGGCTTGGTAAACGTTGCCTTCTTCTGTGCCAACAAGGAAAGTCGTCGTTTCATTGTTTGGGAAATCAAGTGTGGTGATAGCCACCTCTCCGGTTTTGTTGTGACCAGCGTGGATGAGTTCCAGAGATTCCTTCACAACGCCGAAAGTAAACACAAATGAAAGAACCGGATATCACAGAACATACCTGAGGCTGAGCCAGCATATCCACTAGCCAACTACAGACCAGCCCATCCGTACTACTCGTGATCAAGTTATGGGCATTCTGGGTTCCAACCATCTGTATCGCGTAGACGGGATGGGTGTGACCAGCAGCAGACAGCGGTGTCTTTAATACAGGCAAGTGTTTTGATCTCATGTCCCAGAGGAGTATTTGACCAGAGTATGTCCCACCGAATACCAAATTCGAGTGGAAGGGCGAGAATGTAACAGATAAAACATCCGACTAAAGATTCCATCAGTGACAATACAACCAAACCTCGAAAGTGATTACCTGTGAATGGAGAACAAACTCTGGTCGCTCAAGCATATGCAGATTCCAGATTGCCACAAGCCCGTCTGGTTCGTTCAATGCTGCCGGGTTCTTGTTGTATGCCGCGCAACTGATCTCAGGGTACTAAAATGGCGACAAACTACACTTCTGTTCTGCCCACAATCTCGCAAAAGAACATAGAGAACACACACCTTGGGAGACCAATCCACGGCAGTGATGGATCGATTTTTGCCGTACCGTTCGTCAAAGAAGGCACAAACCTTCTTCACCCGCTTGCCCTCCGAGTCGTCTACGCCTGACTCTGCGCCAAGGGTATAGTCGCGAATGTAGTCGTAGTTGTCGTTCAATGCGCGTTGGATGATCTTGGTGGAAGATTCAACAAAGTCAGCAAATTCTGGGGCGGTGAGGATTATGGCTCGTTCCTCTTCCGTCAAATCTGTGCCCCACAAGTTCCATGAGTGCGATGACTCTCAAGGATAGGGACAGGATTACCTTGGATATCGGCTTCGATCTCCTGCTCCAACCGGACGCTCTCTTCATCCAGTTCCTTCTCACGGGCGGCTGCGCTCTCTGCTTCCGCAAGCCGTTCACGCAATATTCGTTCACGAAGTTCGGCTTCTGCTTGGACAGCATCTGCATCGTTTTCTTCGCCCAGGTCACGCGTTTGGACTTCTTTGTTGTACAAGACGCGTTCCTGCCGAATGAGGTTAGCAAGGGGACGACCGATACGGAGGGTACCATAGGTGTACTTTCTGAGGTAGTTCAAACAGCTCTTGCTCGATGTCGATGAGGTCAATTGTCACCCTTGGGATGATAGTACTGGAATAGCATCGGTCAGATGAGAACAATGTGAGGTGGCGGTTGAACGCACTGGTCCACAGCGTGATCTGTCCCAGAGCTGGTATATCTCCCGAAGCTGGAGTCTAATGGAAGCCTATCCGAGCCTTCGTTGCTCTGTCTGCTGGCACGTCCAGAGAGAGAGGTACCAGCGATGGGTATAGTCGAGAGCGACGGTGTGCCAGGAATAGATGGCGTCAGTTCGCCGGTGTCAACTCCGCGGGACGAGCCAATAATCTTGGTGATATAATCGTCGAAATCTTTGTCTTCTGCCCTTGGTGGTGGTGTTCTTCCCTTGAAAAGCGAGATTAGTGATCCAACCTGGGCTCGGAGGGAGAGTTGCAGAGCGTACGAGGGATGTGCGACGGTCAGCCTCGGCCTGGCGTTGTGCCTTGGCTTTGCGCATTTCCTCGAGTTTCGCTCGTTTGGCGAGGATTTCCGCTCTCCGTTTGTCGGACATGATGGAGGTGCGAGATCAAGTGATCGTCCGGTCGTCTATTCTGCAATTACTCTCTTTTGCTCTCTCAGCCTTTGCCCCTTTCTCTTCTGTGTATAATGGATCCTGATATCAATTCCCAGTAATTCCTCTGTTCTTCTGCGTTTCTTTCATCATGGCTGACTGTACACAAGTCCTTTGGACAACCTCCTTCACTCCACCTCTGCAAAGACCCTCCAGTACGAGAGGCAACTCAAAGAACTTGAGGTTAGCACCCCGGCCTCGATGCAGACTCTACCTCACCCTCACGTCGTTCGTAGTCAAAACTCTCAGAACACCTGAGCAACTCGAGGACAATCGACACCTCTCTCAAACAGGTCTACGCCGGCATTCAAGTGAGATTAGATCAGCATCCCCTGCGTCCGAGATGGCTCCGCTAACCGAATTATCAGCGAAATGTCCGACGGACGGACCGGGCCATTGATGTTTATGTTCCTCACATTAACCGTGCGTTTGACGACGCATTGCAGTCGTTGTTGCAACTCGAGACAACACTCCCGGTTACCCGAGCTCAGATAGCGGAGATACGGTCCGTCTACGATTCTGGCCGCGTGAAGGTGCGTTTCATATTCCCGAGAACATCCCGTGGGTTCACCCTACACCACAGGCCCAAGACATGGTTAAGGATATGACATGGCTCACCACCTCGTTCTACGACCGTTGGCGGATAATCATTTTCACCTCCTCTGCACCAGTATCTGCTCGAACCAAGTTCCTCGTCCGTTTCCTCTTCATGCTCTGTTTCATCGCCTGTAATTACATCGTCTACATCTCGGCGATGGGAGCATACAAAGCTCATCGTCACCGTTTCATCTGGGGTGACAAAATCATGAGCTAATCTTGGACGTAAGTCTGTGTCTGCTGAGCTTTGGTTTGACGTCGTTGATTCCAGGGTTCACAGTGTTTCACCCCCAATCATTTTTTCTCTTTGTCTTGAAATCGAGTGTCTTGCACCCCCCCTTCCTCATCCTGCTCTCTGTTTCCTTCCGTTTCCTATCTGAGGTGCATATTGCTTTGCTTGTGTTTTGTCGGCGAATTCTGTGCAGCATTTGACTTCCCTCAGCAATGTACCATACCCCGTTGCAGTCGCATACGTCTCTCCCTCTGTTTAATAGTATTTGCGGTCATAGCGGACCCACGCTCAACCCTATTGCCTCCGAGGCCGATCGAGCTCACTCGTCATCGAATCGGAACTTGACATAGCGAGAATAATGAAGAGTTCTTGATCCCTCCGGCTTAGCCTTGGTCCCCCCTCTTATCTCCCAACCACATAGACGACAGGATGATTCCTGCCGCGACTCGTCGTGTAACTTCCAGCTCTCTCGCCATCGTTCGAAACGCCCAGGGTCGCCAAGTCGCACGTAAAACGTGTGGGACTAGTGGCGACAACGCCACCGTTGCTCAGCTTGACAGAAGGAAATTTCAGCAGACCCGAGACTTTTCCCAAACACATCCGAGCCGATCTGCGTTGAACTCTGCGCTCCAGCCGAAGGAGAAGAAGGAGAAGGGAGACACCGTCAGGGGTGAAAGCAAGAATGAGGATCCACTCGGTCGACCAGAACATGCCGTCATATCGACTTTCGACTTGTTCAGCATCGGAGGTCCGTGTTCCTATCCACCACCTTACCCATCGAAGTTTCAACTCTCAATGTTGCGGCGTTTCAGTTGGTCCCAGCAGCTCACATACCGTCGGCCCTATGAGGGCTGGCAATATATTTATCAACGACCTGAGAGGTCTGGGGATTTTGGAACGGGTTTGTATCATGTCAGGACATGCTCTAATGGCTCGGCTGACAGTTTGCGGCTTCAGGTAAAGACGGTGAAGATAGCTTTGTTCGTGTCCCACGCGCCCCAGCTGTAATGCCGACAAAATAATGACATCCAACGTAGGTATGGTTCATTGGCTGCAACCGGAAAGGGGTGAGAGCTCTGGATGCTCCTTTCTTTGTACGGCTCGCTCAACCAAAGTAGACATCATACCCCTCAAGCAATCCTTCTTGGTCTGGAAGGTAAATTTGATCTTCGAATCCCTGTGGTCCATTCGTTGAGCGATGTAACCCAGGTTCCGATCCCGAAACAATAGATGCAGGTACGATCCCCGCTCGTTACCAGGCCATGCTCGACACGAAATCCATCACGCTCGGCGGACATTACACTATCCATTACGACCACGGCCGGGACATGATCTGGAGGTATGACCAGGTGTTGCCTTCACACCCTAACGGCATGCGGTTCTCCGTGTTTGGTGAAGGGGGTGACTTGCTTGCGACGAATGAGTACTTCAGGTGCGCCATAACTTACTGCAGAAGTGAATGCGAAGGGTTTCTCAAGCGGATCTCTGACGTAACTAGCGTTGGAGGAGGCTTTGTCGTGAATGACAAGACCAAGACTGCTGGGGAAAACCTGTTCTATAAAGGTGTTGACAAACGAACTGTGCATGTAGCCCGCCTTTCCAAGACCACCAGCGGGATGGACGCGACTCATGTCGAGAAAGATACTGATCCGACACATCCATTCTACCCGTTCAAGTCCGGGGACACTTTACTGGCCTTAACCCACAGACACAATGTCGGTGTATCCACGTTTATTGTAACAAGGATCGCTCATCCTTCCGTATCCCTCCGCAGATGACCATCGCACAAATTGTATACGACAATGAGCTTTCTTTCGGGTACACCGATGAGGAAATCCACGAGAAAGTATGGGAATCCATCACGGGTTCTCCACATGACTGATCGCTATTCTAGCTTCTTAGAATCTGGGCGGTCATGGATGACTGTATTCGAACAGGAGTCTCGACGTCCGAGAAGACCCTCCCTGGGAGACTTGGGTTGCACCGTCGAGCTCCGATGCTATACAGAAGGCTGATGAGAGGCTTTTATCCCGCACTCTCGCCTTCTTTTCCGGGACACCAGCGAATCAGCGAAGGAGAGTGGGCAAGTGGGGAAATCGGTTCTCCTGACGGATTTGATGATGAACCCTTGGGGGGAAATGGTTTCGGAAAGAAGGGAAGTCCGATGAAGAGAGAATCACCTGTGAGAAGACCCGCTGCTAGGGTTGTCGGACAGTTTGATCACCCGATGCTACCTGTCCCACCGGTGAGAGATGTCGTTTTTGCACCTCCACGCCGGTTGACACTAGGGGACTGCAGAGAAAGACGATGATACCCGCTGTGGATTTCTTGTCATGTTATGCGATGTAGGTTAAACCTCCATCGTTCTGGGGTTCCGCATCTCTCCTCTGATATTCCAACACAGCGCCGTAAATGAAGTGAATGCAGCTGGTGGCCGAATCGTGACGAGCCCCACTAATGGTGCATCTGGTCAGTGCTGCTAGGGGATCTCGCTTGCCGGCCGCTGCTAAAGACCTGCATTGCGTTTGTCAGGTGTGATACCCAGCGTATTGAAGTATATCATCGAGGTATTAGTGGTGCCTGAGCTGCTCAATTAGTTGTGCTGACTCCACCTGATCTAGTTTGTCAGCGACGACCCTCAGAAGTCTATTACAACTTTCTTGTTAACTGCTGCCGTAGGTTTCCCCTTTAAACCTGTTTTACGTTTGCGAAAACAATTGGTTCTCAGGCGGTTGGGATGCTGTTCAAACGTGGCAGTACGATATCGGCTGCGGAGGGTGGATGTCAGGCTGAAGTTGGGGGTGAGGCAAACGCCTTCTACATGCCTGTGTCTTTTTGACGAGATTCGATAGTCGCTTGCTCAATGGCCGCTGCTGGTTTCGCGGCATGCATGGGAGCACCTCCGGAAACAGTGCTCCAGGTGAGTCGGACACCGAGCTTTCATGTTAGTCTTATCACCAACCCGCTCCACCAGGCAGCTGAGATCGGGATCGAACACAACCTCGGACTAACATGCGATCCGATCGACGGATTGGTTCAAGTTCCATGCATCGTGAGTCACACGTCCACGCCGAGGTCCGCTCTCTCTTTGTTTGCGCGGTTCAACTTAACCGCATCCACCACCACGCAGGAGCGAAACAGTTTGGGAGCCGTGAAGGCTGTCACTGCCGCTCAACTAGCCATGGCGAGCGACAATGTTTACAGGGTTAGCTTAGATCAAGCCATCGAAGCCATGAGGCTCACCGCGGCGGACATGAGTGTGAAGTACAAGGAAACCAGTTTGTCGGTACGTCCATTTTGCCATTTGCTTCGTGCGTGGTACCGTTCGTTGCTGTACCTCTTTGCTCCGCGCAACCCAGTACGCTGATGGATGGTTCGTTTCTATCGACTCTTCTAGGGTTTGGCGGTAAGTCCCACAGTTCGGCTCGCCGGTTGGTTCCGCCGTAGCTGTGTCTTTTTTTTTTTTGTTTTTTTTTGAAATAGACGGCAGTCAAGATACCGCTTACCGTACCAACCTGGTGAGAGTTTTTTTTTCGGTGCCATGGCCGCTTTGTCACATGGTTTCTTCCTTTCCAACGGCTCGGACTGACGACACGCTTTCCCAGCTAATGGGATACCATAGACTTAGAGACACCAATAGACGTCTCTTGTTCTGGAGACACTTTCTTTGCACTGGCGAATTTCAACTTCGATTGTGCCTGGGGAAGAAATCACATGTAACTGATATCGCGACCGAACCATCCACCCGCATTTGGGTCGGAATCCAGCCCGATCAACGCAAATCTCCTGATTGTCGAGGGTAAGTGAGTGGCACTCGTGATCACAGAGCAGCATAGGAAATATGTTGAAAGGTCATGTGGGGAGGTGGGAGGGAAAGTGCGGCGGTAGTCGCCGTGGAAAGCAATTTTTGTGCAGCATCCGGTCCACCCAGTTCGCACGGTCGACCCTTGCCCAACCAGGAGAACAATGGATTCGGCTCTACCCCACCGTGAAAAATGTTTTTTTTTTTGGTGTTTGTCAGTCCACCAGAGACCAGAGGAGACGGTGGGGTTTCCTTTGTTTCTTGCCTGCGACATATAACGACCGTTTTCCGCTTTGCCTTTGCCTCCCTTTTACCCCATCCTCTTTTCACCGCCTCTTTGCGCTTATCACTTCCCCATCACACCTCTCCCCTACCTCGCGCCTTTCCCCTTTTGCTCGACAGCATCGCAGTGACATCACACACGGCTTCCTCTTCGTGTGCATAAATACTTCCTCAACGGATGCTGATTGCCCATCTAATCGGGGGCGTAATAATTTTTGCGTCCCTCTTACTCAGGATGCCTCAGGCGTCCTCCACATTCTCCCTTTTCCTTACAACTTTCAAGTCCGTGGCACCGGTTTCCTTCCTTCAACAGATTGAAGATATATTTTCTTCTTCACCTACTCTCATTGACTCGCCCTCATTCTACTCCGACGTTATTTTTTCTCCAACTCCTGTCGTTACTGACTCGGTTGTCTGTTACCCTCCCTTCCAGCGTGTGAACTTTGGTTCCGCAGCCAGCGCAAACGTGTCGGCAGACGCATTTATCCAGGAGGTTGGTCAAGAGAAGCGTTATCCGTCTTCCAGTAGGGGCGGGGAGAACCCGACCTCGACTTCCCCCGTTCATTATAACATATTCCTTCTACTTGCCCCTCCCTGCGTTATCCTGGCCCTCTACCTGGCTTATGTAAGTCAATCGGGGATCATAACCGCAAAGGCAGTTCTAAAGGAGACTCCAGACGAATTTTCCCCTTCCAGGCCTCCATTTGAGTTTCAGAATTAACACCCTCACGCATCAGGTAGCTGTCTTTGCGTATTTCTCGGCTCTATCTGACTGAAATTCCAGAACGACTTCATTCCTGCTGCGCTACTTGCGGCAAACGGGACGTACTTTGCAATCGTTGGGCCTGGCGGATCTTGGCTCAACTTGCAGGATTACTTGTCGGTGGTCTTCGACGAGGCTCCTCAAACCCAGTTGCCACCATCGATACCGTCGACGAGCGACGTCGTTGTGACAATTCTTGATGAGGATGGGAATGAACTCGAGGAAGACCCTGACAAGATGATCACTCCTGTGGACTTTTATGGAGACGAGGACACACTTTCCGTCTGTGCCTCTCCTATTTTTTGTGAGCTGTTCGGCATTTCTGGGATTTACCGCGACCAATCATTTTTGTCAGCTCCGCTTTCCCCTGTCTTCAGTGATTGTCCGTCTTTGACTTCCGGCTACTCTTCTAGCGATGAGAGCAGTAAGCTATCCGGTTGTAGTCCTGTGATATTGTCAAGTGACGGCTGTTGCACAGTTTTATCGCCAACTTTTTACTCTCCAAATCATACGTTCTTGCTCAACGACCCTTCCCCTCCCCGCATCAACTTTAACTATGATGACCCAGCTGGCATGTCTGAGCATACACGATATTGCGAGTGACGCTGACCTTCTTCGCAGACTATATGTACCCGTCCTATGATCCTTTCGAAGAAGACCTCGATCTCGGCTACGGGGTCTACGAAGACCCCGACGAGGCTTTGGCGGTCATTGGTCGTAGGTCCCAGCGTAAGCGATACATGGTTGGGCTGTTCCCTGGTGTCAACGAATCTTTCCTTCAACGTGATTCTATTCGTAAGTCTCTCATGCGAATTCCACTCTACGAAGCCTGTGATGTTTGGATGTAGCGCACGACCATTTTGTTACCACGAAGCATAAGTGCCTGGACCGACCTGGTTTACATCCTTCGGATGTCCGGTGTTGCCCTCACTGGTATCGGTGTGAGAAACAGGACGTCGCGGACGGGGATTGTGAATCAGAGACCACGCGCATCTTGATTCTTAACCTCAACTACTCCGTCATTCGGGACGAAGCTTGCAGTACCGTCGACAAGCAGGTAACGGTGATCTACGATGGTGAACGTTTGAAACCCATCCTCCGAGAACTTGGCGCCACGAAGATGACGATCTATTGTCCCGCTGATATGCAGGATTATCCCTATGCCGTTGTGGATTTTCCGGATATCACTCAGAGTAGGACCGCATTCCAGAGACTTCAGGGTCGGTGTCTTGGGTATTCAGGTCGCCACCTCCGAGTTCAATATGCCCCGCTCTACGATTACACGTTCGGTGGGAGGCGCGTGATCCCAGAGGATACTCGAGACATCATGGTTATGTCCCTGGAGCCCGAGCAGCTGCAACCTGCTCAGCTCCCCGAACGAAAACTGGACGAGAGCCAGAGCACGACCATCTCTCCACAGAAGAATAAGCACACTCGGATGGTAGTGACCAAATACGGAAGACGTATCCAGATACCACGTAATTTGGTAAGTGGAGTCTCTGTCAGCGTTGTATAGTCCGATGATCTCTCCACCACATCCAGTGCTGAACGGGCCGGTGTGGCTAACGACCGAGAGACGAAGATTACGATTATAGCAAGAAGTTCACGACCGCATATCATTATTCCTTTTTATTTTGTCGCACCTACTGTGTATCTGAAGTGTTTTTCCTGACCTTTTGTAGCCTCATGATCTGCCTGCTGACCTTCTCATGCTGTTTTCGTGTTCTTCGCCCTCTTTTACTTACCATCGCGACACCCCACATCCGCTTCTCCCGCTTAGTTGCTCCACGATTTGATTGTTCTGTAACATTGTTTGTATTCGTTGACTCACTGTATATACTAGGACGCTCGTGTGCGTAGCACGAGAAGTTTTCTTCCTGGCTTTCTTGTTTGTATATTGCGTTCTGTTCTTAGTACGATGTTTGTAATGTGCCCCAGCCTTCTGTTTTCTTTACAACGACTCGAATCCGATAAAATATCCTCCTGCTGCGATGTCGACTCCACAATAGAGGTCTAAATATACGTATGTATCGGTGTCTGAGAGACGCGGGATCAATTCCTCTCAGTTGTATACGTCACTTTGTCTGATGGCCAACTCCATCCCTCGAGGGGCAGCCGCTATACGGAACCGCGGCTGAGTGTGGGTCTGAGGGTTATTTGCCTCCACATCCCGATATTTAAACTCCAATCATGACCCGCATTCCCCTCTCCTATCTCCCCACCTTCCACCAAGCATGTCTTCCGAACGTTCCGTCCCCGTCCGTCTTTTGCCCATCACTTTTCGACTCGTCGATCGCTCATTCTCTAGCAGCAAAGGGACATCGAGAAGGATGTCGTCGTACAACAGGAGCGCGGTTCCAGGCCCGGGTCGGAAAGTTCCCTCGATGTCTTGGACCTCTCCACCAAACTCCAGAACCCATTGGTAGGGAAGGATAAGGGAACACTCGAGGCCGATGCCGTCTCTTTTTGTGAAAAGCACGGTTTGATGGAGTACGGTTCGTGATCGCTCCGGATAATTCCTCAGGTCACCCTCTGGCTGACTTTTTTGTGACATCAGTCGAGGATTTCAAGAGAGGCGCCATCCTGGCCGCTTTCCCTCACGATGCAGAAAAGGTCGAGGGTCTCACCCCAGAGGAGCTAACAGCACTCCGCGAGGAGAAAACAAACAAGTGGAAACAACCATGGCAGGTTTACTATATTGCAATCATCTCTTCCATGGCTGCGGTTGTCCAGGGAATGGAGTACGTCGTCTTACGCTTGCGCCGGTTCTTCTCAGCTCAAGCATAATCTCCGTAGTGAATCCGTTGTCAACGGTGCCCAAGTATTTTACTACAGTCGGTTTGGGATTGCCGACGAAAACAGCAATACCGATGTCCTGATCCAAGGCCTTGTCAACTCTGCTCCCTACCTGTGTTGCGCTGTGTGAGTTCCCCTCTCCTCTTCCCGTGAATCGCCGTTTATGAGTCGTTTAGGTTATCCTGTTGGCTCACGGACCCAATCAACCGACTGGTTGGGCGTCGTGGTTGTATCTTTTGGTCTTGCGTCATTGCCGCTCTTGCCTCGATATGGGAAGCCTTCACCTATTCCTGGCCTCAGCTTTTCGTTGCCCGTCTCTTCCTTGGTCTCGGAATAGGCCCCAAATCCGCAACCGCTCCTATTTACACTGCAGAATGCTCGCCCGCCCCTATTCGTGGTGCCTTGGTCATGCAATGGCAGGTGTGGACTGCGTTTGGCATCGCCCTCGGCGATATTATCTCAGTCGCGTTTGGTGGGATCGAGGACAACATTGCTTGGCGGCTGATGTTGGGGAGTACCGTCGTCGCTCCTGTCATCGTTTGCTCTATGATTTACTTCGCCCCCGAGTCCCCTCGTTGGGTAAGTTCACCTACCAATGGCTATCGTCGCGCTCATCGTTTGCCTCTAGTACATAAGTAAGGGTCGTTACGTCGATGCCCATGCCTCCATGCTACACCTCAGGGCAACACCTCTCCAGGCTGCCCGTGATATGTTCTACACGAACGCTCTCCTGGAAACCGAGGCCGACATTAAAAAAGGTCGTAACCTCTTCATGGAGCTCTTCCGAGTCCCACGAAACAGGCGCGCCACCCAAGCCTCTAGCCTTGTTATGTTCATGCAACAATTTTGTGGTGTCAACGTCATTGCCTACTACTCGACAACCATCTTCCTCCAAGCTGGGTTTAGCCGTACCTCCGCCTTGCTCGTAACTATGGGTACCGGACTGGTGAACTGGATCTTTGCTGCTCCTGCCCTCTATACCAGTACGTCGAGTCCACGCGGGCATTGATGGCTCTTTCTGACTGCTCACCTTAGTCGATACATTTGGAAGACGTAATCTTTTGCTGACCACCTTCCCTCTTCTGGCTGCATGCCTTCTCTTGACCGGTTTTGGTTTCTGGGCTCCAGAGGGTCCTACAAGAACAGGGATCGTGGCCACTGGTATTTATGTAAGCCGTGTGTAGTTCGTGATTGATAAACTATACTCACCGCTCTGCAGTTGTTCATGGTGTTCTACTCGCCAGGGGAAGGTCCTGTACCCTTCACATATTCTGCGGAGGCATTCCCTTTGTATATCCGTGATTTGGGAATGTCGCTGGCTACTGCAATCTGCTGGTTATTTAAGCAAGTCGCCTATACCTCGAATCTGGAACGTGCTTCTAACCTCAGGTGTTTTACAGTTTTGTGCTCGCTATCTCTTTCCCGTCTCTACTTAAAGCGTTCAAACCCCAAGGAGCCTTCGGTTGGTATGCTGCTTGGTGCATGAGTATGTGTTCACTATATTTCTTTCGTTACCCTCGAATGTAACATCCTTCTCAACAGTTGGATGGACGGCAGTCCTGTTTACGCTACCCGAAACCAAGGCGCTCACCTTAGAAGAACTAGACTTCGTGTTCTCCGTCTCGACCGTCCGGCACGCGAAATACCAGCTCAAGAACGCCATTTGGCATTTCCGTCGTTACGTGTTGTTCCAAAGGGACCTAAAACCTTTGGTACCGCTGTATGAAATCAAGGATTTAGTTTCATCGTAATGGTTCGACCCCTGAGAGTGTTGCACATGCTTTCCGACGTTCTTTCGATCGACTGTTGTAATAATCCGTTATGTATTTTATGTCGTCATTGTATTCGTAATATAAGATATCCTAGTCCTTCCTCTGGCGCCGCGGATAATGAGGTGTTTATCTGATAAAGAAACTGTGGTTTTACGTTGAAGTTTCAACCAGCTCCTTCGAGATAAAGGCGGATGGAAAACCCTTGAAATCACGGTGATAATGGACGGGGGCTGCTTTCATTGGCTAACATATGAGTCTACCTAACGTTCGTTCATTCGTTCCATCCTTTGGATACTGGTTCCAACTTTACAATCAACTCAAGAGTTCTTCAATGAGTAAATACTTTGTTGCCCCCGGTGTAGGCTAGAATACAGCCTCAATTTCAGAGCTCTGCCCGGTGTGACAACCCAGAAAGGTCGGGCAAGGTAGCCATTAGAGTGCGTTTCTCACAGTCGCTCGTCCATGTCTGACCACACCGATGATCAATCTGGGTCTGGAGATGTGATCGTGACCTGGACACCTCCAACCTGCAACACCAACTGACCTCCCGCGCTGCTCAAGTCTAGAGATCTTTTTGAAGATGTAAATTTCCCTGGAAACCTCACGAGAAAAGCGAAATGGTTTGTAGATGTTCGGAGGAAGAAATTGCTGTGGGCGTAGGTTGACCGAACACTCCACGTTTCCAGGTCCCCAGACAGTTCTGTCGCGTTATTTCATTGCGAAAACCGCTCTTTTCAAATAATGTCCGTCCCCGTACGCTCATCCCCCTCTAATCCCGGTGAACCTCGAATCTCTCTGCAGATCGTACAGAAATACCACATCATCGATTCAGAGTCAATCACATCCTCTCTCTCTCAAAGTCACCCTCGCAGCATCTCTCCGCTTTATGTGCCACGTTGAACCAGATCCTCAGGCAAGAATACGAGGTGCCAGTTGCGACCCTGAAGCATAGATCCTCATATGCGAGGCCGCTTTGTTGCTGGTGGTTCCTTTGTGCCATCATCCGCCGTGCGCGTGGCTTTATCCGAGTGGGACGCGCCGCTCGTCGCGCTCGAGTCTCTGAAAATGGTACGACGGGCTATAGAAGACAAAAATGATGCCGTTGCTCCCGCGTTTGGACAGTCCTTGGCTCAGCGCTTATGGGACTTGACTTCGGTAGATCTCTCGTTTCCCTCCACCTGTTGCAGTTCATTATCGCATGCATACATCACGACCCGCTTTTATTTATCCCAATCAATTTCCCTGTCTGGCCAACGAGAACAACTATGTACAAAAGGAAGGGGGAGGTCCATAACCAAATCTCCAGATAAAATGGGGGACGGCCGGTCCTCTAATCGATCTGTTCATGCGGAGGATCGCGTCAATCCTCCAACGGCCGCAGAGATCCGCCGAGAGGTTGTGGCGCTCTCAGTTGGCAACTCCCATCATGACTCACGGAATCATCTCTCCGTCAGGACGTGGCACGATCCTCGAAGACGTGTTCCCAGAAGAGCCCTATTGTT
>Ga0307512_10002880_pt1 | contig 20899 bp, 23 predicted proteins | sample 14_EM_MG_FD_200267 | JGI IMG/M metagenome (GOLD analysis project Ga0307512, IMG submission 200267) | Populus trichocarpa ectomycorrhiza microbial communities from riparian zone in the Pacific Northwest, United States - 14_EM | ecosystem: Host-associated > Plants > Roots > Unclassified | place... | reverse complement strand
CAGATACCATGGCACGCATTGTCTGGAAGGCAGATGCTGTGGTGTGCGTTGTCCGGAGGACATTTGCCTTGACACTCTGCCTCCAGAAGGTGTAATGCCCTGACACTCCTCGTCCAGAAGGCAGACGCCGTGGCGTGCATCATCCCGAAGGCAGATGCTGCGGCACGCATCGTCTGGATGATATTTGCCATGTCATTATTCGTCCAGATGGCCAATGCGCTGCCTATCTCCGACTAGTATGCATATGCATGGGCGGTTCTCATCTGTAGCGGCATGTGCACTGACACGCGATGTCCAGACCGAGGCTACCTTGCCTGGTTACGTCCCGAGCGTCTAGACGTTTCGGATGCGTATGGAGCGTCCGGATGTAGAGCCTGTCTCCGGAGGTAGAATTTATTTCCTGATGTCTACTCGCCAAAGTGACTGGAGAACCATTACAAGATATGGTTAATTGAGCGATGCCATCTCAGATTATGCACATGCGATTTGCCCAAAATCGTGGAATTTTCACCGAGGACAAACCCTTTCTTCTGGCAACATATGAAGCTGGAAGACAGGTAGAAATGGAAAAGAGTCTTTTAAAGCACATCGAAGGAACAACTCCAAGCCAAGGTTCATCTACCAATTCAAAGGAATCCAGGAAAAAGGGAACAAAAATAGGTAATCCACCAGCCAAAGAGACAGAAAATGAGAACAGGAAAAATCCAGGCAAGGACCAGCGGGGGCTGAGAAAGGATCGATGGGAATCAGTGAAAATGGCACTTGTTGGCATGCCTGAACAAGAAATTACAGAACACAAGAAAAACAAGGACAATTGGCTATGCTGTGGTCAAAAGGTGTGACACTGGGGTTGTCTCGTAACCAGAGTGGGAGGAGAATCAAAGGTAATCAGGCTACTTCTGATAATTCACAACGGAATAATCTTAGATCTTGTATGTGGGTTTTTCGGTGGTGGTGTTTGTGCTGGTTTTTCCTTCTCTCAGTGGGCGAGCAGAACGATATATATATAGGAATGAGGTGTGGTGAGATCTGGTGACTCGGGCTAACTCTGCTCCGAGGACCGCAGACCCTCACCTTAGCGTGGGTTCGTCTTGGGCTCTCATTGGTCCTGGTCGGTGCTTGCGATAAGGTGAGATCCAGGGGTCCGGTTGGCACCGCAGAATTCCCTCAGTTCTGGACCGAATTCTATCTTGCAGCCCGGTAGTGTCTGGAGTTTGGTTGTTATGACAAACGAGCTCTCTGGAGAGTCTCGACCGAGCCCCTGGGGGTCCCGTTCTAACTTCCTTCCTCTCATGCTCCTGGTTTGCCGTGGCCCCTCTCTCCAGAGTTAATCCTTACAACCGGTACTCGGCCGCAACCTTTAACTCCGTCTTATCTCGTGCCTAGACTCTCTTAGACCTGTCCTCTATGAATAGCTAGCTACCGGTACGTATCTTTTCCTCAGTACGTACCTCTCCAAGGGTATGTACTTTTGCCTGTGATATTCCCCACTTGTAACACTACCTCCCCCTTTTCTAGCCTTGTCCCGAGGCCAAATTCCTTATCATGAGTAGCCCGTCTCTTTCTCTGTAACTCTGTCTGTGAGACGAAATGTGCGTCGTATAGGTGTGTCGCTGAATGCAGTCCTCCACCCCTGCATCCCTCCCAGCTACCGGTCAGTGGACACTCTCCCCTCGAGTGCTCCGGGAACCTTCAGAGGTGGCTGGCCCCTCAGTGTAGGTCGGTGCGTACTCTTACTATCGTTCTTTTTTGGCTCTTGCGTAGTGCTCCGGTTGAAGTCCAGTGCCATCAGGGACATAGTGCAGAGAACTGCTAGGACCCGGGCTGAACCAGCTTCCAGATAGAGACCCACCTGATTAAGCCCTACTGGCCGCAAAGTGTGTCAAGGAGTGGCCGCGCTTTCGGGTCGGTCATTCCTAGCTTCGCTGTTCCGCTGCCCTTTGGCCAAGACTTGAATCGGTGAGGTCCCATATGCTTCGAGGGTCTTGTGCCCGAGAAGCGGGTCTTTTTTGCGGATTGATCCTTGGTTCGGACTTCAGTTCCAGGGTCTTTTCGGTCCAGCTGCTTCCTGCTGGGAGAGCCTATGGTGCCCTTCGGGCTAGTAACCGGGTGCCAGGTAGAGGCCTCCCATGGGTGTGCTGAGGAGTACCCGCACTGTCGTGGGTGGGGTGGACCAGCGGGCGGATTCTGAACCGCCGGTTCCGTATTCCGTATGTTGATAATCCCTTGGTGCGTCGGGGTGTTTTTTGGCGGCTCCTGTTCCAGCCCGCTTCGGTGGGTATTTTCCGTGGGTGTGGCGTGATGAGACAAAGTCCTCCCCCCCCTTCATCCCTACTACCGCCCAAGCTTCGGCAGTCCCTTTCATGGACATCCTGTCTAAGTGTCTGTGAGCTGGTAATCCCTCGGCATGTTGGGATTCCGCTGATGAAACTCCCGGAGTTTCTCCAAACCGTCTACTGAAAAATTGTCGTAAGGTTCTTCCGTCCAGTCTTTTCGCTCCGGATAGTCGAGCCATTGGACCAGATAGAGAACCTGCCTGTTGTTTCCCGGGCCGCGTTCGACCGAGGACATAACTTCCTCCACATTGTATTCCTCGCTTTGCTCAATGTCGTCGGCTTCCCGGAGTACTTTTGAGGGGTCCGGCGGGGCTCTGTGTGTACTCGTTCGGTATGGTTTGAGGAGCGAGACGTGGAAGACGTTGTTGATCTTCCACCTCCGAGTCAGCGTGAGGTGGACAGCAAGCGGGGAGACGATTTTCTCGATTTGGAAGGGACCATAATTTCTGTGGTCCAGCTTCTTAGTGGGTCGGCGCGTTTTGATGTTGCAACCGTTGAGCATGACCAGATTTCCTATCTGATATGCCGGAGCTTCGTTGTGGGCGGGGTGACTGCGCCTGCGCATTCGTTCCTGGGTGACTTCCAGTCCCCTTCGGGATTCGTCGTGCACCGTCCGCATCCAGTGTCCGTATACCGTACTGGCTGGGTTGAGCGGTTCTTCGTGGTTCGGTGGGTCCAGCGTTGCCGGGTGAAATCCATAATTTGCATAGAAGGGTGTCAGTCCGCTACCGATCGTGACTGAGTTGTTGTAGGCTAACTCCACCATTAGTAGTAGGGACGCCCAGTTGTCTTGCTCTCTGCTAGCGATCGCTCGGAGGTAGGCTTCGATTGTCTGATTTAGCCAATCTGTTTGTCTGTCAGTCTGAGGGTGGAACGCGGTGGACATATGAGGACGGATTCCCAGCAGGCTCAGAAATTCCTTGCATGATTCTGACGTAAAACGGGAATCTCGATCGGATACGATCTCCGTCTGGAGTCCGTGGTATTTCCATACTTCCCTAGCGAAGATTATTGCTAGGTCTGCGGCGGTTATTTCTCGTAGTGGTATAAAGTGCGCCAATTTGGTAAACTGGTTGATGATTACCCACAGCTGGTCGTATCCTTCCGACGTGGGGAGTTCCGTGATGAAGTCCATCGCTATTGATTTACAGGGTGCATAGGGTAGTTCTAATGGCAAGCTTAGTCCATACGGCTGGTGTCGCGCTGCCTTGTTCTGCTGACACTCTGGGCAGCTTCTGACGAAGTCGATTATACGTTCGTTCATCTTCTGCCATCAGATTTTCCGTCAAATGAGCTCGATTGTTTTGTCCAGCCCCATGTGTCCGGCTACCTTTGTGTCATGCTCGGATTCCAGGATCTCCTGTATCAGTCCTTCCAGTACCCAGAGCCTACCTTTTCAGTATAGCAGCTCGTCCCGGATTTCCAAGGAGTCCTTGCTTCTGGCCTTTTGGTCCAACAACTGATTTTCTGAAAGAGCGGCTTCTTCCTGTTCTTCTTCTACCACCTTCCATGCTTGTCTGTAGGCCGGGTCCTCCTCTCCTGTTTCCTGGATTCTTTGTACAAATTCCTTTCGCCATTTTTTTGCCGGGAGCGATGCGAGCCGGGCTGATGAGCAGATGAGTGAATGCCCTTGTCTGTCTGCCACATGGTTTTTCTGCAAAACCGTCGTTATCGGCTGGTTTTCTATCCCCCCCTTCTCTGGACGGTACTCCGTACGCCTTGACAGTGCGTCTGGCTTCCCGTTTTGCGAGCCCGGGTGGTAATAGATTCTGAAATCAATCCCAGCCAGCTCCTGCGCCCACCTCACCTGCCTTCGGTTAAGTACCTTTGTCGTTGTTAAGTAATCCAGATTCTGGTGATCGGATAGGACCTGGATTTGGAGGGTCAACTCCTTCGCAGTAGTGCCTCCAATGTTTGAAGGTGTCGACCACTGATAGTAGTTCCTTATCTTGGATTTCGTAGTTGATTTCCGCTGGTTGGAACTTCCTGGAGTGGAAGGCTACGGGGTGCAACTTTCCTTCCTCGTCCCGCTGTGAGAGTACTACTCCGATGGCGAAGTCTGAGGCGTCTGTCTCGATGATCACTGGTCCCTGGGCATCGAAGTGGGCCAGTATAGGTGTCGTAGTGAACCTCTGCTTAAGTTCTTCGAAGGAGGCTTCAGCTTTGTCATTCCAGACCCATTGTTCCGTTTTCTTAGTTAGTTCCGTAAGTGGCCTTGCGACCCAGGAGTAATCCTTAATGAATCGTCGATAAAAGTTGGCGAATCCTAAGAATGCCTGTACTTCTGTAAGGGAGCCGGGGGTTTTCCAACTTAGCACCGCCTCCACCTGGTTTTGCGCCATTTTGACTCCTTCTTGGCTTAGGACGTAACCTAGGAATTCTACTTCCATGGTTCTCCACACACACTTGTCTGCGGAAACCGCCAGGCCGTTTTTTCGCAGTCGTTTCAAGGTTTCTCAGATGATTTCATCATGTTCGGTTCAAGTTTTGGCATATATCAAGATATTGTCCATATATGCTATTAACCCCAAGTCGAGCATGTCGGAGAAGATGTGGTTCATCATGTCTTGAAATGTGGAGGGGGCATTGGTTAATCCGAACGGCATTACCTGGAATTCGTAAAGTCCGTACCGTATTCGGAACGCAGTTTTCCATTCGTCGCCTTCTCGGATGTGGATTAGGTTGAACCCGTATTTTAGATCCATTTTGGTGAACCACTGCGCCCCTTGGACGCGGTCTTGTAGTTCTTGCATTAGTGGAAGTGGGTATCAATTGGGAATGGTGATGCAGATCAAAGCTCGGTAATCGACGCAGAGTCAGAGGCCTCGTCCGTTTGGCTTCCGGACGAACAGGATTGGTGATCCGGCTGGAGATGTAGAACGGCAAATCTTCCCAGACTTCAGCATTTCCTTGAGCCATTCCCGTAGTGTTTCAAGTTCATTTTCTGACAGGGGGTAAATTGGTCCCCAAGACACTACTTCTCCTTCTTTTAGCTCGATTCTGCAGTCGTAGCTTTTGTGTGCTGGTAGGGCCTCGGTGGCTTCTTTGAACATCAGGTCCAAGTATTCGCGAAACTCTTCCGGGACGTTTTCCCAGGGGTCTTCTGTCTCCGTTTGTACTATAGCCACATGCCCAATTATCCTGGCTTCCGGGCATATGGCTACTGCGTCATCCCATGTGAGGAAGAAGTCCACTGCCTCGTACCTGATACAGCTCTCGAGACAGCTTGGGCTATTGAATCGCACCTCCGTGTTTTCCCAGGCGCTCTGGGGGGGGTGTTTAGCAATCCACCAAAAGGGGAGGAATATATTGATTTCCTTATCCATAGGTGACACTTCCATTATCTCCCGGGAGAAGTGCTTTCGGTGCTGGAGAACTAGCGGGTTGGTATAATATTCCCCGGCCCCTTTCACTGTTTGACCCGTGAAATTTTCGATGGTTCGCTGCTCCCTGTGCCTAATCGGCTGGAGCCGAAGGCGTTCTGCCGTCCTTTCATTGATAAGAGGTACCGAACATCCGGTGTCTAGTAACACTGTGACCGGATGACGATCCTGGCCTTGGTATAGGATCATATGTATGATTGGACGGATGCCACTGGTGGGTTCTTCTCTCTTTAGTTTTTTGTCCGAAGTTCCCATGCTTGGTTCCTCGTTCTTTCACTTTCGAGAAGTTCCGCAAATTATCGCTAAGGCCTGCGCCGGCAGCTTTGGCGGGCCTTCTAAAAATCCTTCTTGTCACTGTCATTGGAACACGATGGTAGGGCTCGGGTGTCCTCCAGCTCCATGGTGTCGACTGCGGCGATTTTTTGCTGTTTCGGCACCGGAGTTTCTTCTGGTTCTTCCGTGCTCTTCCTTTTCCCTTCCGAGGCTCCGGTGGCCGTCCATGGGGCTTTTGGGAGGGGAGTTCCCCGTTTGGTGGTGTGGGCGAAGCATTCGTAGGTTCGGTGTCCCATCTGTCCGCAACGCCATCACCCGTCGCGGTTTTTGAAGTATTCTTCGTGCTCTCTTGTTGGAACTCCTTTTAGGGCTTCAACCTTGGTGGCCCATCTCCCGGGTAGCCCGTATTGGCTAGGTCGACTCGAGGGTTATTCCCTCCTTCTGGTTTCCTCGCCACCACGAGGGCATTTTCCAGGTTCCCCCTTGCCCGCTTCTATTTTCTTTTCCTCCATGCGGGCCGAGCCACTGGTTCCCCCTGTCTGCCCCCTCGTTTGCTCCCGGGCCTGTTTCAGGGCCTTCTTTTTCTCTACCTGCAGAGCCACCTGGTAGGTGGCCTGTAGGAAGCCCTCATCATCCACGAAATCCCCCAAATAGTGGGCGAACCGCATGTCTAACACTGAGTCAGGCATAGCGAGGTCAAGTTTTTCTTGCAGTCCTTCTCCAGTTGCTCGCGCATAATTGTTGAGGGCGCGGATCTCGGTCAGGTAGGCCCGGATGTCGCCGGTGTATTTGAGCTGACCCAACTTCAGCTGAGCATGTGCCGCTTCTCAGGTGTCGAAGTACTCTGCTCGGATAGCTGCTGAGTAGTTAACCCATGAGTCGGTTTCTTCGAGAGTGTCGTACTAGTGCAGGTCCCAGGCTTTTGCAGTGCCGGTAAGGAGAGTTCCTACCCAAGCGATTTTTTGTTGGTCCCTTGTCTCTGGGTAGAAACCTAGGTACTTGGTCACCAACTTCCACCAGGTGTTTAACAGGGTAGTGGGTTATCCGTCAAACATTTCTGAGTTCGTCATTTTAAGTCGGAACGTGTGAATCTGTTTCTCCCTTGGGGCCGGGTACTGCTGGGCCCGGGTGACCCCTTCCACTACCAGCTGGATCAGGTTCTGGGGCGAAAGCATTGGGCGTTGGTTTGGGAGCGGTGAGGGTGACCGTCTTGGTCCCCTAGGTGAAGGTGATGGTGGCAATGGCAGGGTGGGTGGTCATGATGGTGGACTCGAAGGGGGTCCACCATTTCCTGCTCCGTGCGGGTTCCTCCAACTTGGAGGTGTGGCCTGGCTTGTTGGGATAGCTGGTGGCCATACCCTCCTTGTAGGCGGGAAAAGAGGTAGCTGAATAGGGCTCCCCTGTGACGGGCGTGCTGGCTGCAGAGGCCGTGCGTTCGGGGCTGTGGGAGCGCTAGTTCTCGAGGGCCTGGCTGGACTGTGCCAGAGCTGCCGAAGCTCCGGTGTCAGGGCTCTTGGATTTGGGGACCCCAGTAGGGGTATTTGCGTTGCGATTCGTCTGATCTCATCCCGCACTTGCTGCAACTCTTCTTCTACCCTGGTTATCATCCTTTGATGGTCTGCCACCCATAGCTCTACGTTGACTTGGAAGGTGGCCAGGTGTTGTCCTCTGGCGGTGTTGGCTTCCCCTTGGAAGGCCAGTACGTCGTTTACGCGGGCGAGCTGGGTGGCTTGGCATATCTGGCGCTGGTTGTCTTTGGTTGTTCGTTTGACGATTGCTTGCCAGACGTTCTTGGCCAGCGTTTGGTATGCATTTGCTGTATGGGCCAATTCACTGTGAACCCATACCTCTGCGATCTCTTCATTAGCGTTTACTTGGTCATACACATACCTAGTGCCTTCTGCCAGCACCAGGTAGGCTTGTTCGATGTGTTGCATGTACTGGTTGGTTCGATCGATGGTGTTGCCGCACAGCTCGATAAGCTGTCTCAGGTTGCTTTCTGCTTGTTGCGGCTGTCTCACCATGGTTCAGACCCAAACCGCTGGGTTGGCTATTTCCACGGCTTGTTCTGGTGCGGTTGTTCCGTCGGTTATCTGGAGTAGGTCCCGAGGGGCCTTTAAACAGAGCATGTTGATGTCGGAGGATGTCATTCTTAGTAGAGGTCAACAAAGTGTCCAGTATAGATTGTTTCGTCGTTGTAAAACTCGGAATCACAAATTTCTCGGAATTTGTATCCATCGAGATCAGCGCTGATGTGTTGTGCGGCGCAATTAAACCATTACTGTGTATACCAGTTCTGTGGCATGCAGTCGATTTCTTCTTCTGAAGGCGTGGGACCATCAATCTCTTCGTCCCAAATTTCGAGGCTAGTGAGCTCACTGATTGAGGAGAACGTAAAGTCGAAGGAATACTGGTTTTGGGGTTCCAGTATATTCGATAGCTCGAGTAAGAAGAAGTGGTCTTGCTCGAACGAGGACATATGAAGTAGGGTGATTTTTGGATCGAAGATTATAGTGTGACACTTGGGTTGTCTCGTAACCGGAGTGGGAGGAGAACCAAAGGTAATCAGACTACTTCTGATAATTCACAATGGAATAATCTTAGATCTTGTATGTGGGTTTTTCGGTGGTGGTGTTTGTGCTGGTGTTTCCTTCTCTTGGTGGGCGAGCAGAAGGATATATATATAGGCATGAGGCGTGGTGAGATCTGGTGACTCGGGCCAACTCTTCTCCGAGGACGGTGGACCCTCAGCTGAGCGTGACTTCATCTTGGGCTCTCATTGGTCCTGGTCAGTGCTTGCGATAAGGCGAGATTGTTACTACGCACGCATGGCGAGAACAAGAAAGAGAAGAAGAGAAGATTGTCCTATTCTACAGTGGCGGGCAGACTACTTATATAGGCCTCCCGACTGTCCCTGCCAAGCTACGCTAACCCGCATCCAGCTTAGCGCCCATGGTGGCACGTTTGGCTCTGGCGCAAACAGCCACTTCGGGCGCGACGCTGTGCAGTCATCAATTCTAGACGGGTTACCGTAACAATCGCCCCGAACTTTGGACGCCGCCCTCGGTATCCTTAGAACAGAACAAAAGAATCAAAGGAAAGACAAAAAAAACAAGAGAACGAAACATCATGCTGTTGAATCGCAAAACAGTAAAAAAAGAATGTAACAAACGAATCGGCGGCGTAGCCCATCAGCACAACAAACAAACTTGCGAGCAACCATTTTTGAATCCTGCACCCTGCATCCTTGCCCAAATCCTGACTTTCATGCATGTCCATTCAATGCCTCGTAATTGTCGATCCCTTGCCAGGCATTCGGCAAGTTGTCATCAGGAAGCCATGAGTCCCATTCTGGGCCATATCCTTTCCATCTGACGAGGAACTCGGACATCTTTTTGCGGCCTCGCTTGGAGGAATATTTGCCCACAACCGCGTCGACCTCCCATTCTGGCTCATTCTTGGGACCTGCTACCGGGGCTACATCATTTGTCGCCACCAGTCTCTTATACGGATCCAAGCCCGGGATTGGGCTAGGTTCCAAATGCACGATGGAGATCACCGGGTGGATCCCGTAATGTGGCAGAAGCTGCAGTTTGTACGCTTTGCCCTTTCCGAGAACCTTGAGGATCTTAAAGGGGCCAATACGCTGCTGAGCCAACTTCTGCTTGTGCGTGGATGGAATTGAGTAGCCAGCGCCGTGACGGAGGAAGACGTAGCCGGTGGAGAAGTCCGGTATCGCACTCTTTGTATCGTACTACTTCGCCTTTGCCTTCTGCGTGATCGCTATGGTGGTTGCCACTTCTTCTTGCGCAACCGCCCGGAGCTCGTGCAACGGGATAGCCGCGGCTGGCATCGGGAGAGGGCTGGTGGCCACTTCGAGCACGGTTCGAAGTTTCTTTCTGTATATCAGTTCGTTCAGTGCCTTTTTGGTCGCAGCGGCTTCCAGGTTGTTACAGGCTGCCTGTAGCGGTAGGAGCTTGCTCAACCAATTGGACTGGCTGCTATTGACCAAGTAACGTAGCATGACTTCGAGCGTCTGATTGGTTCTCTCCGACTGCCCGTCTGCGTTCGGATGATAGGCGGTCGTTGTAAGGCTCTTAACACCAGCGTTAGAGAGTAGCGCTTACCATAGGCCGGAAAGGAAGCACTTGTCTCGGTCGGAGATGATAGTAAGGGGGAAGCCCCAGCCATTCAAAATGACCTCTTCGTAAAAATCCTTTGACCAATCGACTGCGGACCAATCCTTCCTGCCAGGAATGAAACGCACGGCCTTGCTGAACTTGTCGGTCACCGTCATTATGGTGTCAAAGAGATTGGCTGATCCTTCGCGACGGCACGGAGGCACGTCCGTTATGAGGTCTAGCGTGATCATATCGAACGGCTCTGAAGGCGAGATGATTGGCGACAACTTTCTGTACGGCCTATGACGTGCCGGCTTGTTCACCAAACAGGCTGGGCAGTGAGCAAGATAGACGGCGATATCTTTTGCCATCGACGGCCAGTAGAAAGCAGCAAAGCGCTTGGAAGTTCGGTAGAAACCGCAATGTGTCTCGTCATGTGTGGTTGCCAGTTGCTGCTTGCGTAGCTTCTGACCGCTAAGCACCAGGCGTAGGCGCCTATCTCTGGGGTCGATAAGATAGAGAAGCTCGTCGGGTAGCGCGTACTGACAGGTGGCAGGGATCGTAAGCGTGTCCAACTGCGGATCATGAGTACCCTCAAGCTTGAGTGTGTTGTAAATAGCTCTCATGCGCTGTGACTCCTGAGTTGCCGCATGGAGCTGTTCCATATACTCCAGCGCTAACTCCACACTCCTTCCTTCCAACACATCAGTGACATCATCCGGCGGATCATTCTCCACGGATACTTTCGATGGATTCTGGCCCTCGGCAGCGGCTGAGTCAGGTTGCACACGTTTCTGCTCCTCGTGTGCCTGCTTTGCTTTGAGCCGAGTAACTGCGAAGCATTCGTTCACTTCGAACTCTTCCATCTCCGGCTTTGCGCCTAATCTTCGGGCCCAAGCAGGCAAATGTTCGGCTTGTGACGTAAGTTTGTAACGTAATCTTGACAGTGCATTGGGGCATTCCAGATCGGCACCTTTGCTGTAGACCACTTGCATGTGCTCCCTGTACTGATCCAGGTAAATTGCCCACGTATGAAGCCTCAAACTGGATCTGTCTGTCGATGCGGTATCAAGGCTCTGCATCTTGGATAAGGCAATGTTGCTGTGGTGATCGGTGACGAACGTAACAAAAGCTCGTTGCATGTACGGGCGCATACGTTTGGCTGCCCATACAAGGCCTGACATCTCGAGGTGGGTCGGCCAGTACCTGCTTTCCGCATCTGACCGCAGCTTCGACATAAAGTGCAAGGGAACCAAGCAGTTCTTGGAGTACACTTTCGGATCGCGCGTAAGCAGATAAACGCCCAGGTCTATTCCGTACTTTTTTGACAAATCAACGAATGCGTAAATCGGGAGATCGTCAACTACATGATGTAAATGAGGACGGGATGCCAGTGCATTCTTTACGTCGTCATATGCTTGGGCTAACTTCGCGTTGATCGGCACAGGTGTACGGGCCGCATAATCCTTCTTGCCACGTGACGTCGGCGGCGCTTCTCTCAGTAGGTGCGTTTTGCATGCCTGGAACGGAGCTATTCACTGGGCATAGTACAGGATCAGATGACGATTCCAGTTCGTGAGGCCAATGAAGTAATCCAACTGCGACAGCGTTGCGGGATAGGGGATGTTCTGCACTGTGTCTGCCTTGGCTTCCACAGTGGTGAGCCCAAGTCTGTCGACCAGATACCCAAGAATCTCCAAGGAATGGAATCCCAAGAAGCACTTCTTCGCCTTGAGAGTGATTCCCAGATTGCCAAGAATGCTGAAGACTTCGGCGACGATTCCGATGAACTTCGCAAATGATGGCGCGTACATCATGATGTCGTCCATGTAACAGGAGGCTCCTTGCCATGATAATCGCTGAATCAGTCTTGTATCCATCAGACGCTGCTGGTGCTGGACCGAGGTCTTTCCCCACATTATGGATATGTTGAAAACCTCCCTACCCCTGTGGGTAGAAATAGCCGTTCGGTATTGATGGGCTGGATGGATGAGGCGCTGGTAGAAAGCGGAGGTGATGTCGGCTGATCCCAGCTAGCGCATGCCTTGCATCGCCTGGATGACTTCTTCCTACCTTGGCAGCAGATAAGTGTCACCGATCATTGATGCTGTTACACCTCAATACGGAACACGGGAAAAAGGTACGTAGTTAGCTACATAGTCAGGGCACGTGAGACTTTACCTAAGCCACTCGGGGAGGAAGTCGAGCCTAGTCCGCCACAGAGAGTCTAGGCGGGAGATAAGCCCGGAGTTAGGGTCTTACGGCCGAACCGGTCATAAGGGACTTATCTCCGGTCAGGCTGCAAATGCAACTATGCAGAGCAAGGAAGCCTGGATCCGTGAGACCAGATAACTTGCCAGACTCTGATAGGCCGGTAATCCCTCATTGAGGGAAATACGCGGTGCGGGAATCAGTCGGCTTATTGTTAGACCGACCAGGACCAATGGGGTTGTGAGGACCGAGCCCGTGGGGTTCCGGGGCCTTGACTAGCGGACAGAACTCCTGAGATAGGATAGGAAGTACGGGTTCTCTAGAAGAACCACGTGACGCTGCAGGAAGGCTATATAGCTAGGAGAATTACCGCCCCGTGGAAAGAAAGAGAGGACAGCACCGAACGCACACTCAACACAGAAAACCCCACGAACAAGATCTAAGATTATTCCGTTGTGGATTATCAAAAGTAGCCTGATAACCCTTTGATTCTCACCACACTCCGGTTACGGTACAACCCCAGTGTCACAGATGCGTTAAACTTGTGCATGTCGACTACCGGCCGGGCCTTGGTGCTGCGATAGACGACGAACAGTGTGAGATCCCAGGGACTTGGCTTGTCCAATGCCGCTATTCGTCTGTACTCCCAATTTTAGTCGAATTGTTCGTCGAGCACCGCTCGCCCACACGCGGTTAGGCGATAAAGCCCACTTGGCTTGAGGCTGACTTCAAGCTCCGCTGGCACTTCAATTCGCAACCAGTCGTCCTCGGGCTCCCTCACGCATCCCATGATATCGTTGAAGATACTACAATATCATCGGACGAGACTTCTCAGCGCGTCAACCTGGGCGGGGGAAATGTCATCCTCTGTATTAACTACAACTTACTCCCATGTAGATATTGCCTTGTCGGGGACCTTGATGTATGACGGAAGCTCATGCTCATACTGGGGCACATATTCCTGGACGAGCCACTGCGGAGCCTCGAAAAATTCACTCGCACAGGGCTGCTCTCCATCCAGTATCGTCTGGTTGGAAATTGTGGATACGGGCTGCGTTCTGGGCTCGCTTAGGAAGGCATCATGTAGATCGTGCCTTGGGGTGCCGGAAGTGGGCAACTCATCCGTCTGGTGGGGTTCGAACACTTCTGTAGCGGTGAATGCCAACAAAACGTCAAGTGTGGCTCTGTCACATGTAACTCCGAAGAGAGATTTGATGTCGTTCGATGCATCCACCCATGTGAGGCTTCCCGAGCTTTCCAACGAACGAACGTGACCGAGAACCGAACCTTTAAATATTGTAAGTGGTATGACGTCAAGGTTTGTGTACAGCAGGCCGGTCTGATCGTGCCGAACGACTGCATGGGGGGCTCAGGTGCCAGTCACTGCCGAACGGGTATGCAGGGCGTGAACTGGTATTCCTGATTCGGTTCAAGCACTCGGCCGAACTTGACGCCGACTACTGCAGAGGAACCGGCAGGTATGACTATGGCCTTGGCGCAACGTACGGGAATGCGGCTAAATTTGAAACCCGAGTACACCGTGATCTGGACGCAAACGCCTTCGCAGGCGCCAATATGCAGCCAGTTCGTTGAGTAAAACAAGTCGAACTTCTCTGCCTTCATTATATCGTTTCCAATGAGCAGCAGCACGGAGAGATTCTTGAAGACGTGGTAGGGCCTAACGAGCTGGGCATACCATCTGTCCAATCCTTTCATGTAGAAGGTTAGGAGGACTACGTGCGTTTCTGTACATTCAGCTCCCCCCAGTCATTCAACTATTCGGGGATGTGGCAGCCGTATCCTAGGTGCCTCCGGATACAACCGTAGCTGGAGCTCCTCATCGATTGCCGAATTGCCGAAGCCTGAGTCGATACAGCTGACATGGGGATTGTTACCCGGCTCGACATGCCAGAACGCCTGGGCATAGTGGAAATCGGAGAGACCGTCAGTCGGATCGGCAGGAATAATCGCTTTTGATTCTACCACGACTGGACTTGCCACTTCGGATTTCTGACTACCTACTTGGCAGGGATTACGCAAGTGCTTGTGCAGCTTATTATTTGACGTGAAGCTAGCAGCGCAATTCCTACACGTGGCCGTGGAAACTTTGGTTCTGCTTTGAATGGACTTGTGTGTGCCCAGAAAACCTAGGCCTTTCTCTTCATGGTAATGACTTGCGAAGTACGCGTTCTGAGCTTGCTCATATTCTTTTTCCAACGCTGTCTGTGGCTCCAGCTCATCAAAAGAGGCGTCAGACACACTCCCATCTTCACTACCACTAGTCTCATATTCCAGTGGTTCGCCGTAGTACGCTCGCTTCGTCTCATTATTCGAGGCCTTTTTATGAATACATTGCCAGTCCCAATGCTCGCCATCGCCATATGCTGGGAAATTCCTGCACTTCCTCAAGCGCTTCCGTGGCTGCCTGCTAACACGGGTAGGCGGGGCAGTAGTGCCTGGAACTGGGCCGTTGGTATCATGCGTGCCTGTAACGGCTGATGTATGGGGCGGTTGCCTTGCGTCAGAAAACGGTACGCATGGTCTGACATGCTCGCGGAAAGGGGTTTGGTGTATGCCCAGACGTGGCTGAATTGATGGTGTCGGCGCGTCTCGCTCTTGCTTGGCTCAATCCTGAAGGCGTGCGATGGCACATCTGTAGTTGGCAACTGAATTCCCAAACTCGGTGATGTGATTTTCAAGGTGCAGATGCAGGTTCGGTGCGCCCACGAATCTACGGTGGAGTTCTTCGATGATGTCGTCTTCTCGCGTGATGTTCGCCATATGCAACAGACGGAGCTTCTTCGCAACGTACTCACTGGGAGTGCAGCCTTGACTCCAGGGGAAAACCTCGGCGCAAGCTGTGGATGGCCGAGCAGCGAGGTAGGGCATGAAGTCCCGCTCCAGGATTACAATCCAATTGCGAGCATCTGTACGGAGGAACTCTCGGTCATTGTCCGACATGCCGGAGACCCAGTCTTCTGCGACCGGCCCTTTGCAACAATGGCGGAGGACTGTGTGGGTACGTGCTTCGCCATAATGTGTGATTGCGTCCCGAATAGAGTCAATGAATCGTGAGACGGCATCAGAATCCACCTGGGATCTGGGCTCGAAGGTTGCGACATCGGCCGGCTTCAGCGCGATATTCTGCCCATCCGGTTCCCGACGGAGATACACGTCAGGCAGCGGCTACCTAGTTTGCAACTTCTTAACTTCGGCTCGGACTTTCTCTTGCCTCTGTCATACCAATCGCGAGGTTGGCCATCTGAGCGGCTACCTCCTACATCACGCGTATTGACACGGCGTTGTCTTCGCAGTGCTGCTGCTCACGGCACTTGTATTCCTGCTGCGTGATGGCTTGCTGCACGTCATGTCGCTCTTGCGGTGGCTGCTGCCGTGGCGGTAAATGGCCTGGCAACGGGTGGCGCTGTGGCGAGTCCTGGCGTCGCTGACGCTGCTGAGGGGAGTACTGCCTTGCTTCATAACGTTGCGGCGAGTAGCGTCGCGCCTCGTAGTGCTGCTGCGGATACTGACGCGGTTCGTAGCGTGGTTCATAGCGGGGTTCGTTGCGCGGCTCGTATCGCGGTTCGTAGCGCTGCGGCGAATACGGATGCGGATCGTAGCAGCGCGGTGGATGCTGATGTGGCTCGTGGCGCTGTGGCTAGTGCTGCCGCGACTCGTGATACTCAGACACGTGCCACTTCGGCGAGTAATGTTGATTCTCAGGGCATTCCGTCAAGCGCCGCTGCGGCTTACGAGGCTCTTGTGGGTACCGCGAACCGTTGTCCTGTGTCTCAAACTGCTGTGGCTCTGGCTGGTGTGGTACTCCCTGGCGCCTAATCGAATGCTGTGGCGGTGGCGGCAACAGCTGCAGCTGCTCGAACTGCTGCGTAATAGACCTGGGAGAAAGAGGACGACCTCGATGTTGCTCTTGCTGAATCATCATTCCTTCGCCGGGGATGTCTTTAATGGCATGATGTGTCAACCCTTCCATGGCATCCTTGTCTTCGGATGACGGCATGACAGATGGCTGTATGTAGCCATGTTGGGCTAGGGGGTCGTAGGCAGGCAGTCAGACTACTTGTTTTCCATGGATGGTTTCCGACTGTAGTGGCACAAGTATAAACTCAGGTGTGTCGTCGAGGTCGATGTTGGAGCTGTCGGGGCTGCACTCCCTTCGCTTGGTCGAAATGTCCCTGGAGGACATTGTGACTTGGAGGTCGTTGGGGTAGTAGGTGAGGAGTTCCTGTGATGGGGTGTCTGGCAACTCTGGGGAGATGGCTCTTGACGGGGTTGGGCTGGGGGGTGGGGGTAGTGCATGTCACTGTGCGGGTCTGGGAAGGTAGGATGGTATGGGGATGCGGGAGGGGACAGCAAGCCGAAGCCTGACTTTGCGCTTCTTGCTGGAGTTCTCGACTTGAATGGGAATGAGAACAGTTCCAGGCGATCCTGGGATCAGATCAACGCTTGGTGGAATTTCGTAATGGATCTGAAGATGACGGAATGGTTGCGGTAAGTCGGACACGGACAGCCTCTTTTCCTGATGAACAGGTACTATAGGCGGTCTACTTCCCTGGTGTCCAGGTACTAATGGCAGAGGGCCTGTCTTAGAACCGGATTTGGTCATGTAACGAATGAGGGCGCCGGCGTCCGCGCTGGCCTCTGGCTCTGTCGCTTGATCCACTTCTTCTGTCCTCCCGACTGGGAGTAGACTCGGTGGCTGCTTGGTACTGGCTTTGCCACGCTAGCTGGCTGGCACGCCGAGGCCGCCTTCCCCTATAGCTGGTGCGAGGATACTCGACAGTGCGAGGCTGGCTCGGCACGTACCGGTCTGTGATCTGCCTGTGGTTCTCAGCTTGGTAAGTACTCCAACTGATGACAGATGGAGTGGGAGAATTATGCGGTTCCTGAGCATTTTCCAGAGTTTCGGAGTCTTCTGGGGTGGGTTCAGGCGACGATGACGGACGTCTGGGAGTAGGTGGAGTCCGATTGTCAGAAAAAAATGGTCTTTGTTTGTAACCTGTGACGTCTCTTGTCAGGGAGCGGGAGTGGGAGCGGGAGCGACGCTGATTGCGCTGCTGTCGGCTATATCGTTGTAGCGTATTGAAGGCTTCCAGCTGCATTCTGGCGAGATTTAGGAAGTCCTGGTTAACTTGCAGCAACCGGTTGGCAAGCTGATTTACTTGAGTAGAAATACGTCTCTGTTCCCGCTCTGAGCGAGATGGCCGTGGGTGATACTGCTGCTGCCGCTTGCACTGCTCACTCATATAGCAATGCTCCAACAAGCCAAGCAGGCAGGAGACGAAAGAAAAGCGGGAGAAAAGGTGGGGAGGTCAAATTGGAAGAGTATGAGAAGAAGCGGGGATGGTTGGGCGAAAAAGGAGTAAGGAAGGGAGGCGAGGGTCGAATTGGAAGAGAATGAGAAGGAGTGGGGATGGTCGAGCGAAAAAGAGGAAAAAAGGGTGGGGAGGATAAAAACGGCGTATGTAATCACAACAACAGGTGGAAGCTTGGTTGGACTGAAAATGGTCCTGGTGGTCTACGACTAGTTTTTGGTGTTGCTACCAATTGTTACTACACACGCATGGCGAGAACAAGAAAGAGAAGAAGAGAAGATTGTCCTATTCTACGGTGGCCGGCAGGCCACTTATATAGGCCTCCCGACTGTCCCTGCCAAGCTACGCTAACCCGCATCCAGCTTAGCGCCTGTGGCGGCACATTTGGCTCTGGCGCATACAGCCGCTTTGGGTGTGACGCTGCACAGTCATTATCCCTAGATGGGTTACCGTAACAGAGATCCAGGGGTCTGGTTGGCACCGTAGAATTCCCTCAGTTCTGGACCGAGTTCTATTCTACAGCCCGGTGGTGTCTGGAGTTCAGTTGTTATGACAAACGAGCTCTCTGGAGAGTCTCGAGTGAGCCCCTGGGGGTCCCATCCTAACTTCCTTCCTCTCATGCTCCCGGTTTGCCATGGCCCCTCTCTCCAGAGTTAATCCTTACGACTGGTTCTTGGCCGCAACCTTTAACTCCATTTTATCTCCCGCCTTGACTCTCTAAGACCTGTCCTCTATGAATAGCTAGCTACCAGTACGTATCTTTTCCTCAGTACATACCTCTCCAAGGGTACGTACTTTTGCCCGTGATATTCCCCACTTGTAACAAAAGGGACATCGATGCATTGCCTGCTATGCCAAAACCACCATTGTGGGTACTTCCCTACCTCCCGCATTTCCTATCAATGAGGTAAAAATAGCAACTACCATGAAAAGAAAAAGCAATGCAATTGAATCTGAAGTTGTTCTAAGAAAACCAGTTCAATCCGCAGCTATTAGTACTACAACCAATGACTCAAACCCCTCTCCAGCCTGGGCAGAGGAATCCGAAAACGAAGAGAATTTTTAGCAGGCCAGGATCAGCTGCAACCTAAGGCCATGGTCAGCATAGGTGGCATTACAGAGAAGAGATCAAATTCAGAAAGAAAACCTGTTCCTAAACGACAACGAATCACAAAACCCTATAATGGCAATCGTCCAATTGTGGAAATGCTCATTCACTGCAATAAAAAATCACACCGAATTCATGTACTCCTGGATACAGGATGTTCTGTTCCTTTGCTGGCCAAAGAACTTACCCAGAAATTACAAATACGATAACAAAAATATTCAGAAAAAATGGCCATACATGATTTCAAAGGAAACTTCGTATCTGGGGCAGGCAAATTTTATTCAATGCCTATAATTTTACAACACCGGAATCATTTCACTAAGGTGGTTTTTGAAATCATACCTCTGGAGCCAGAAGTCGATGCATTTTTACCTTACTGGTGGATAGCAAAAACACAAACCCCAGGGAGCATGGGACTGCGATGAATTACGTTTCAACAGCATATACTGCCATGAGCATTGTACTCAATCCGCATTGACCGAGTACTCCTTGAGCCTGGATGTCCAAGTGCTACATGAGCTAGAAGCCAAAATAATTGGAGTACGCTGGAAGTGTGAGTATGCAGGAAGTCTGAGTAGGACCACCCGCTCCGAAGACCAAAGCCTACATTGCCTGTCGAGCCGAACGGAGTAGTCGAGGCAGGATCATGACACTAGATTGCATCTCCCCCATCGACACCTGACATAGCGAGACCAAGGACACAGTGGAGGTCCCAGACGTAAGTAGTGAGGACCCCCTCAACCTTCGGGAATTTAGGGAAGTACCCGACAATCAACGAGCCCCGAGTCCCATGACCCTGGAACCACAATCGAGACCGCAGACACCTGAGTCACCAGAACAGGCCAGAAGAATGAGCAAAGGGATGGGAACGGGGGGGGCTGGACCCCACCTCCTCACCATGGAAATGTTACGCGACAACCTCTCCACAAGAGGTCTGCCCTGGAGTAGTGACCCGAAGCTCTGAGACCCAGAACCATTTGATGGAGAAAAAACAAAGCTCAAAACGTTCGTAGCCCAGTGTGAACTAAAGTTTTGAACAGAGGGAGCCAGGTTTGATACCAACGAGAAAAAAATCGGATTCGCCGCTGCACTACTGAGAGGAGTGGCACGGCACTGGGTGGAAACCTTCCTCAACCAGATAGGAGGGTTGAACCTCACCTGGGAAGAACTGAAAGATAATATGGGAAGAGCGTTTGGGAAAGTCGATGCCGAAGAAGTAGCATTCAAGAAATTCCAGGAAATCCAGCAAGGAAACTTGACGGCGGCAGCCTATTGGGTGGAATTCCAGCGAATCAAAGCGGACCTGCCTTATGACGATAACGTGTGCATTGCCCGATTTCAAGACGGACTACACCCCGAGGTCCGCCGACATCTGGTGATGAGCGAAGCGCCAGCTACTGTACTAGTGGATTACGCCACAAACGCCATCAAGACAGACAGCCGTCTATGCAACCTGAGAGTAATAACTCGACGAGCCACCACTAAACCCGAGGATCAGGTCTACGCCCCTCTGCAGGGAACCATACCAGTAGGAGACCCCATGGAACTAGACGCCACCAGGTGCTACCGCTTCGCCAGACAAACCGCACCACTGCGGTACCCTCAGCGCACGACCTCCGGGGAATGTTACAACTGCAGCCAAAAAGGGCATTTCGCTCGCGAATGCCCCCAGCCAAAGAAAGAACACATATCATGGAAAAAGCCATACAGAGCTGCAGAAGCTACGTTCGAAGAAGAAACCCCAGACTCGGATGAAGAACCGTCGGGAAACGACGGCCCTCAGGAATAGACCTTAACAACAGCCACCCGGGGGAGAAGCCAGTTGCGAAGAAAGAAGAGCTGCCCAACCAAATCCGAACAGCTCGATACGACCAAGAAGAAAAAATAATGATCAAAGTACGGATCCTAGGAACCAATGGGAAGGAACAAGCCGCCACTGCTCTGGTGGACAGTGGGGCATCAGAGAACTTTATCGACAAAGCCTATGCCGAAGCAAACGGAATCCCAATACAATAAAAAACGACACCATGTGAGGAACGTCACGTGCTCTGACTAAGGATACATGACAACACTTCCCCCCCTTACTGCGCTTTCCGAACGCCAGTAAGCCCAAAGAGACGAACAAACATCATCT
>Ga0307512_10002879_pt1 | contig 20903 bp, 28 predicted proteins | sample 14_EM_MG_FD_200267 | JGI IMG/M metagenome (GOLD analysis project Ga0307512, IMG submission 200267) | Populus trichocarpa ectomycorrhiza microbial communities from riparian zone in the Pacific Northwest, United States - 14_EM | ecosystem: Host-associated > Plants > Roots > Unclassified | place... | reverse complement strand
CTTCCCCAGCTGTTGCTTCCAGAACCGTAGGTGGGGGAAGGCTGGGGTTGATAAGCGGGGGATGGGGTACCGTACTGAGGGGGGGAGGAGTAGGTATAGGTGGAGGGAGGGAGACTCTTGCCCTTGCCATCATCAGTGGGGAGGGGAGCGGGGGGACTCCATGTGCTCGACGGCAACACTGAATCAGTCCAAGTTGGGGAAGGGTACTCGGTAGAAGTAGAGACCATACGATTGCGGTTCCTGGGATGCTCGATCAGAATGGAGAAGGGAGAAGCGAGTCAGATCGAGTACTCACGACTCGTCAGTATCAGACATAACGACGCCGTCTGGAGCAGAGACCGCGACTTCATTACCAAGGGCGGAGTCCTCGGGAAATGGGAGAGCAACGACTGCAGACAGGTAAAGAGCGACAAGGCTCAAGGCGGTGGAGAAGCGGACCATTTTCACGATTTGAAAGAATGAAAAGTGAAAGACTGTGGCTGTCAAAGGATGTGTGTCGAACAGGCAAATTTCCTCTCAGAGGGATCTCTGGTAGCGGACTCTGTCGAAGAGGGTGATCTGCAAGGCGCGTCAGCATTCAAAACGGATCAGAAGAGGTAAGCTTAGACTGACCCTGGGGGCAAAGAATGCAAGGAAGGTGGAAGCCGAAAGTCAATTCGACTCTAAGAAGAGAAAAGAAAGAAGAGGGGGGAGGAGAAAGGAAGGAGACGAATGAGAACTGGGAATTCACAACAGCGCAAAGTTTTATATGAGGGACAGATTCCCCATGACAATGGCGATCGGGGATGAAAAACTTGCGGCTTGTTTCCTTCGGGACGGTCCCTCTATCCTAATTGGACAAAAGGCCGGTGTCCTGGCAACAAATCATATTCCGTCGCAATGTCCTTCCGGTCAACTCGGCTAATCCCACCCCGCTCATCTGCTAGTCGTTGCTGTCGTCGCCTCTCACAAAAGAAGAGCAAGAGCGTGCCGAAAATACCAACATGAGAGGACATCTCCAGCGAGCTTTGTCCTGGTGTTTCGGGAACAAGAGCGACGCGAGCGTCTGACACTCAGAAAGAGGCGTCTTGTCTTCTGTCCATCTCTTTGTCGTCATCGTTATGCAGTCACCCGTCCTATGAATAGCTCACGTTTACCAAACCCATCAACAATCTGGCTTATGTCTCTACTCAGGACGTTGTGCTACAGCTGCGGATCCTCCTGCGTCCGGCACTTTTATGTTGCGTGCGACAGTTAATCAACTCGTTGGCTTGGATCCTTAGCTTTGCCCGCTACTCCCTTCTTGGAGACTATTGCCGATCTTCTTTGTCCTGCCTGATTCTCTGCGCAGGCGAAAGAAAAGACGTGAGTCCGCAGTCATATGCAATAAAACCACCGAAATTGGACTGACCGAGCTGCAGTGGCGCGGGCTTTCTTCTCCCATGCTTTTGCCACACCCAACGTAACGGAACCTGCTGCAATGGTAACGCGATCCCACCAGGACGGTGCATCCGCAGAATTTCCACGGCGATGATTGGGCGCATCTCCTTTTATCACACCTGCGATTCATCACCATCAGCCACTGGTCCTTGACTCTAGATGCACCCGAGCCGCCATTCCGATGAGACTTACCACGCGAGTCACCCTTTGACATTGGCGTTGGTCTATCCTCGCCGTGGGGCTGTTCACCGATCGGCAGCTCACCAGTGTGCTGCTTGTTGGAAGATCCTTCACCCAAGAACTGCTCAAGGGAGGGGCGAAGATGCCCGATGTCGATGACAGGGGGGTTTACCTCGGCCAACTTCGGCGGTCCCCTCGAACTCTCCGATAAATAATTCGCGGATGGAGCTGATGAATTTGGGGGTGTCGGTGAGTACACAGAAGGACTATCCGGGAATTCATCGGCCGCGGAAGTTTCACGATCGAAGACAGTAGGGGTGTGGAAGGCGTTCCAGGATGTGTATTCGTCTGAAACGATCAAAGACGGGGCTACGTCTGAGGGGTCCGACGGTTGCTGGGCTTCAGCTGGGATGTTCTCGGTTGGTGTAGTGGGAGAAGTGGGGAACGTCGGCATGGGAGGAATGATAATCTCTACGCCTCTGAGCCTGACCCTTTTTGGAACTGAAAGGTTCTGTTGGTACGTGCGCGGGAAACCGACAAGTTTACCTCCCGGAGTCCCGAGGTTTGCGATTGTTAGTCGATGCTGGAGTTTCAGTGAAGGTTGCTCCGGTACATTGGTGGATTGTCGGAAAGAACTAGGATCTTTGAGTCGATGGAGGTCGTCCAGACTTGTCACCTGCGTTGGCGTGGGTATGGGCGCGGGTGTTATTGTGGGGTTTACATCTGACGGGGCTGAATGGGGGTTGGTGACATTGACCGGTGATCGTAAACGGGCAGACGTGTTGGGGTCGTAACTGGGCATGAATCTAACTCGTTCCAAATGAGTGAGGGGCGCGCGGGCGGGACGACTGTTCAACAGCATCGTATCGAGGGCAAGGACCCGGCCTTGTCTAGTAGGAGGGGGAAGTTGGATCGAGGCCGGTCATATATCATCCCAGGAAGCCTCATAAGTATTTCCGCCGGTACGCGATGAGCGTTTCTGTCGCTCAGTAGCAGCCTACAGAGATCGCAGTTCGATACTTTTCAGTACAGATCAAAAACCCACTCAGAGACCGTCAGAGGGGTCTCCTTCAAAGATCATCGATGATCCAATATCACACCATAATGATCGGAGAGAGGTCGCCCATAGTCATGGACTCAAAAAAAAAAGAGAGAGACTAATTGATAACCGCCTCGTTCACCAACCGCCCTCATGCTGTCCATCCGGTCAATCGGAAGTCGTGCGATCCAAACGGCGAATTCGATTTCCCTCAGAAGCGTTGGCTACGCCACAGTTTCAGATGAGAAATGCAAATACAAAGTCGTGGTCGTCGGAGCGGGTGGGTTATTCTCCGCTATTGGAAACTCGTGCTATTTCCTGACCAACAGATTCCTTCCACTAATAGGCACTGGAGGTCTTGCGGCCGCGAACCAGATCTATAACCGGTTCAAGACCGCCGGGAAAGCCCTGGGCGCAGGTGATATCGCTATCATCGATCCCGCCGAGTACCACTACTACCAGCCTGGATGGACACTCGTAGCCTCAGGATTGGCGCACAAGTCAAAAACTCGTCGACCTCTATCTTCCCTAATCCCCTCTCACTTATCCCACATCGTGGACAGCGTCAAATCATTCGAACCCAACGATTCATCAATCATCACGCTCGCCGGTCGAAAGATCTCATACGACAACCTCGTGGTTGCTGCCGGGCTTCAAACCAATTGGAACGCCATCCAAGGTCTCACGAAGGCTCTCGCAGACCCGAACTCCGGCGTTTCATCTGTCTACTCATACGATACTGCGGATAAAGTCTGGTCAGATGTCCAAGCCCTTCGGAGTGGCAGAGCTATCTTTACCCAGCCGGCGGGCATAATCAAATGCGCCGGCGCGCCGCAAAAAGTGATGTGGATGGCGTGGTCCACTTGGGAGAACATCCTCAAGTCCGGATCGAATATCAAAACCGAGTTCTATACCGGTATGCCGACTATGTTCGCAGTTCCCAAGTATTCCAAGGCATTGGACGAATTGAGGGTTAGGAGGGGGATTGAAGCGAGTTTCGGGCACAACCTCGTTTCAGTTGACTCTGCGGCAAGGAAGGCTACGTTCAAGAAGGGTGATGGATCAGTTGTCGAGAAAGAGTATACCCTGTTGCATGCAGTTCCACCTATGGGACCGCTGGATGCGATCAAAGGTTCACCGATTGCGGATGAAGCTGGGTGGGTAAACGTCGACAAAAGCACATTGAGACACGTCAAATATGGAAACGTTTGGTCGCTCGGCGACTCTTCGAATCTTCCAACCAGCAAGACCGCCGCTGCCATCACCGCCCAGGCTCCCGTGCTGGCAGAGAACCTCTTCCGCGTAACGGATACGGGCGCCTTCGGCAAGGCACGCTATGATGGATACACTAGTTGCCCAGTGAGTACCTGCGCTTTCCGACGACACCCGTTGACTCAAGCCTACCGTAAATCATCAGCTGCTTACCGGACACGGAGAGTTGATGCTTGCCGAGTTCAAATATGGTCTCGAACCCAAAGAGACTTTCGCCAAGTATCTTGGTGACCAGGTCAAGCCTCGAAGGTACGTGCTTCGAACAATCCTCTTACACCCGCCGCCGACCGTAATGTTAGGGAGTACTACCACCTCAAGAAGGACGTCTTCCCGTTCGTTTACTGGAATTATATGTTACAGGGACAATGGTTCGGACCCAAGGGTGTAATTAGGCCAGACTATGTGTAAGGAAGAGTACGATACCCGGGACCTGGAATACTGTCAGGCGGGTCTTCATGCAAGTCCTCGTAGTCCTTACAAATCTCAACGTAAATTGCGTCCAGGACGTACTTTACAATGTTAAATGGAATACAGTTTCTTCTTTATTGTACAAGTTGGCCGTCGGCACACTCCTTGGCTCACATGTGGTCATCGGGCGAGACGTCTGGTCCGGAGATAATGGCCTTGATCACAGGTTTTCCATCGTTTGATTTCCCTTCTTGGGTAGCTTTGAACGCCTCGATGGCTTGCTCGAACGGGAAACTATTTCGTTGCAGTTGGGTCGGAGGTGCATTCGGTTATGAATGAATAAACTGACCGGTGGGTCACCAAAGGTTTTAAATCAACCTTCCCTTGGGCGACGAGAGAGATCGCAAAAGGATAATCGCCGGGCTGAGAAAGGGCATGTAAATCGGAGAGACCATTAGTGAATGCGGAGGCAGCTCACTCCATATCTGAAGGAGCCCTTGATGGTGACTTCCTTGATCAAGGCCAAGGTTATAGGTATCTGGACGTCTGGGGTTCCCATCCCAAGCTAGTACGGAGTCGGCATTTCAAAGAGAGAACAGAGTAGTTCGTAGAGTGTACCTGAACGAAAGTCCCCCCAACTTTCACTACGTGTAGTCCAGTCTGGATGGACGGTTCCGCGCCGCTGGCGTCAACGACAACGTCGACGGTATTAATCCCGCCTCGTTCCTGAAGACCGAATTCTTTCATCATCGTGTCAGCGCAACGCTTCGAATATTCCAGGTTGGTCTCATTGGAATTGGCAGCGGGAGGGAGGAAGGTGTCAGTGGCTGCATAGTTTTTCGCAAACTCGAGTCGAGAGGCAACAATGTCGATAGCGATCACTCTGGCTGCACCGAGGGCTTTTGCGACCGCCATGCAAAGGAGACCCACAGGGCCAGCCCCCCACACGGCGATGGTCTGGGTAGCGCGGAAGTTGCCGATGTTTGCGACTGCATGAACCGCGACGGAAAGGGGTTCAACCTGCATTCAGGATTAGCTGACGGGAAAGTGACCGAAGGGGATTAAAGAGAGAACCATCGCGGCGTCTTCCAAAGTCATGCTATCAGGGATGAGGTACGAGACTCCCGCGGGGAGGCGGTAGTAACGACCCAAAGTTCCATCATGGGGAGGTGTGGCGGCAAATTCTGCGTGTATGGTCAAGGAAAAGGATCGTCCGAGAAGGGGTGTGCCCACCAATGTGCCCACAGAGCTGACGATAGATGGTTAGTAAAGGTGGAAATGGTCAGTGTCTACAACTTACCTCGTACTTGCCATTCTTGCATTCGTGGCAGAGACCGCAGACAGCACCGGGTTCAAGGGAGACTCGATCCCCCGGTTTCAAGTGGGTCACTTTTGCGCCAACTTTGTCCGGAATATCAGATGTTACTCTGTGTAATTTGGGTCAAAATAATCAACCTTGAAAGACCACTCCCGAAGACTCGTGACCGAGAACCTAAGAATGAGTAGATCGGTTAGGCAACATACTCTTCAGGAGGTGAAATATAGTAGGCACCATGGGTTTCTCGACAACAAGAGGGCCGATTCGACCATGTTTGTAAAAATGAACCTGAGATTTTTAGCTGTTAGATCGCTGCGGTCAGGCTCAGATGAAGACACACATCGGAACCACAGATGCCTAAATCAAACCGGGTGAACCGTCGGATCGCCAAGATAATGAACAACTGACCAGTCTTTTTCACTTCGACTAAGATCTCATGATCGCCGACTGACGAAGGAGTAAATCGGGCCCCGATGATTTATTCTGAAGCAGCTTACGAGCTTTGGGAACGGGACGTTGTTGGAAGGAAACGTCCTGGATTGCGTTGAGAACAAAGGACAAATTATCGACTTTACCGGTCATCGTTGTCGCCTTGGTGAGGGTGAGATGCACGTGACTTTACACGTGATGTGTTGACGCTGCGTGTGACAAGGATGTGACGTGTTAAGGGTCCGCGTGTTTGAGTTTTTCCACTTGCAACTCATGTCTCGATTGACCTCGGCACAGGTCATAGCCTTGGGCGAATATCTCAAGCCAGACTTCGAACCGGCGACGCTCACCGTCCCCCAACTCCTCGGCGTCTTTGGCTATCATAACATCCGCTACCCGTACCCGTACACCAAGGCAAAACTCGTCCAGACCTTCAACCAAGAAATCAAACCAAATGCCTCAAAGTTCAGGAAAGAGAAGCTCAAGAAGGAGAACAGCCAAGCCTCAGACGATGGAATAGTTGACGGAGTCACTGGACTACCCCTCACAACCTCAAAGGTGCCGGTCTTCATCTTATCTCTTCCCTATTTGCCGCTCACTCCGCCACAACAGCCCATTCAGCTTCGCAGATCATCACGACACGCTTCCAGAACTCATTCTGAGGATCAATCTCCCCCTCGACCAGACCCCGTAAGACAATATTCCCTGTTCTAATGTTCAACTTTGACACCGCGTTTCCGCAAGCCCAAGCGACGTCGCTCCTCAGCGCAACCACGCCTCCTCAGCCACACCAAGGTCGAGGTCCCACGTCCACAGCACACGATAATTGAAGAGAGCGAGTCCGAACAAGAACCTCCGATGCGCAAAGTGGTCCGAACTAGGAAAGCGGTCAGTAACGTCTTCGTTTTCCACTCTGAGTGTCTCAGTGTTCATTGACAACTGCCCACCTAGTCCGATGCCAAGACAAGGCGTGTCTCGCACTGGGGAGAGGATAGCGGTTGGGAAGATAACAATATCTTCCAATCTGGTGCCGAATCTTCCTCCCCCATTCGTCCTTCCCCAGCCAAACCAAGGACACGTAGAACGAGTGCCAAACCTCCCTCATCTCGAGTATCGAGAAAGTCTGCTTCGGAACCTCCTCAGTCTCCTGCTCAACCGTCCACGTCCCGCACAGCTGTTTTCGACACCATGCCAGAATCTGCCTTCGAACCTGACATTCCCGTGTCGCCCCGCGTTACACGTGCCGCTCGAACAAGTCTCATCCACCAGCAGGAGGCTGAGGAGCAGCAGTACAAGTCTGTTTCCTATCCAGTAGATGGTGAAGAACTGGAAGAGGAGCTCGAGCCTGACCAAACCGAGCAATCAGCGGAGGAATTGGCTTCCCCCATTCAAGAATCAGTTCAACTCACATCCAACGCATCGGAAGCCGTCCAAGAATTGCAGAAATCTGTCTCCGCAGTATCCCGCCGCATTGGCCAAGGCGCAGATGCCCTTGTACCCCTCACCAAACCCAAGCACAAGACATCAGGCTTGAATTTGTTTGTTCGGTTTGCTGGCTTGGTCGTGATTGGCCTTGTTTCGACCTTCGGATACGACTACAAAGTCAAATCCGCGTCCATTGGTTTCTGTGACACCGGTAAAGACACCAACGATGCAGTAGTGGCTGCCAGGGAACGCCATACAGCAATGAGGGAGTGTAACTTCGAGCATCGGCCGAAGCTGTGGGCAGACGACAGAGAGGACAACCCCGATTGCCCCTTACCTATTTTCAGCCCTGACGGCTGCACTCCCTGTCCAAGACACTCCACATGTACGCCACACACCGTTAGCTGTGAAACCGGATACCTCGTTCGACCACATCCGTTATTGTCCTTCTTGCCTCGTCCATCGACCGCCACCTCCATGTCGTGGTCATTCCCCGAGCAATGGGAACCGGATTACCCAGTCGATTATGTCTGGAAAGCGATCGGGTTGGCCGCCAACGGGCTTCCGGGATTTGGTCCGGTCGCCCTCCCACCACGCTGCGTCGAAGATCCGAAGCGAAAGAGGCACATCGGAGCGTTGGGAAAGGCCATCGAAGCGTTTTTGGCCCAGGAAAGAGGTCGGAAGCTCTGTGCGGGGATCTCGCCTAAAGAGGTTAAAGTCGATGGGGAAAACGAGCAACTGATCGAAGCAAGGACTTGGGGCGTTAGTCTGGACAATTTGAAAGGGCTCCTGCGGGAGAAGACCGCTGTGAGTAAGAACCTTGTCCCTGCATGATTGCGAGGGGATCAAAGACAATAACTCATGAGGAAATTGCAGCCCCATTTACTGGAAACTTTCGATGATACATTTAATGAGGCCGTCCAACAACTCGTTCAGTGGGGTAGCGTCATTCTAGGGGAAGATTCAAAGTCGGTACCCCTCTCCGGTTATTGGACCATGTGGCTGATCTGAAAATGCGCCTTTGTCTCATGCAGCGGCAAACGGTATTTAGCACACGAGACGCCCAACATGACGTGGGACTGCGTGCTGACAGTAAGGGCGAGAGAAACATGGAGCCAGTATCAACGGACCGTTTTCCGTAAGGTTTCATCTCACACGAAATTTACTGAAAGCAGTTTGGCTGACTGCTCTTCCTTCTTCCCTTTGACTGTGTTCGGTTAACAGTGTCGATCGCCTTTTTCATCGCCTACTTGTTCAATAGATCTCGGCGGGCTCGAAAGCAGATGGAAGACAAGCGAGTAGCGGAGCTCGTCGAAATAGTCCTCGACACCTTACGCAACAGGGAGATCCAACATCATACAGACCCTGTTCTAGCGCCGACGCCATACATTTCGAGTCTGGGCCTGAGGGATCAAATCATGCAGGGAGAATCCTTGTACCCAGCTAGGAAGGAGCGCCTTTGGGAGAGGGTAGAGAGTATCGTTGAAGGGAACGTCAACGTAAGAACGAACATCGAAGAAGTGGCTGGTGGACACGAAACGAGGGTATGGGAATGGGTAGGAGGTGCTTGATAATTCTTCCTCCGTTGAATTATTCGTGTGTTTTTTCGCTCCACTCCTCCATGTCTTCTTATTTCCGACCGGTGTTCTCGCCATGCTGTTATCCGTGTATTCCGTACTTATTTTTCACTGGCTATTGTCTTGGTTATCCGGATATGAAATTTCCGGAGATCCATAGTTGTGCAGGAGAGAAGGGTTGATGCCGGAAGAATTATGGGTGCATAGGTTACCGCGCCATTGTCATGTAACCTTTCTGCTCGATTCGTGTGATGTGGCCCATCTGGCGTTTGCGGTGTCCGCGACGGTGCTCCGGGAGACACGCGTGTTTAGCGGATTGAGTTGTGCCACGGATCCGAACAAGTCAGCGCCGGATCCCCGGGAGATGGTCGCAACCGGGTGCCGGAATCTCCGGTGGGCTACACGACCATGGCCATCTTTTCGCTCAAGCGTCGGATTCGACGGAGCAGACGGACACCGTCACCAAGAGAATCTTCTCCTCGGTCGGAGTCAGATACCGCGGAAGGATCTTTTGGAGTTAGCGTGTGGCCGGTCGGGGATTCGCCAATCTGAGTAGGGCCATCCGACAATTAGCCATAAGGTTTTCTCTTTCACCATAAGCTTCCTCCTTGCGGATCGCCCCACCTCCTCATCCTCCTCAGATCCAATCCATCGATTCGGGAAACAAAAAAAAGTTCAAGGGCTCGACAAAAGTGGCAAGTCGGACCTTGATCCATGGCTCATGTGGTGCACGCCAAACTACCGGTCGTACGGGTCCAAGGCTAGGGCCAGGACAGGGCCACATCTCATCTCTTGATCTCTTTCAACTTTCCTTTTTCCTCTCTTTGTCTCTTCCCTCTCTCCTTTGATTTTTCTCTTTTCGGCAAGGCGCGCCTCTTTGAAATCCTCCGATGTCGAGTTTGCGGACCCGATCATCATCTTAATCTATCCACCGTCCGGCCACCAGCTACCCAACCCCCCTCGATCATAACACATCGCTTGGCCTCTGCGACAAGTACCCCCAAACAACAAAGAGGTCTGGTCCAAACAAAGGCATCTCTCTCTCTCTCTCCACAACCCCCGTCCGCGTAAGGGATCACAGTTGCGACCCACATGTACATGTGTTACCATGTTGTGTCACAGATTCTATTACGCATTGTGCTAACCTTGGCTACAATGTCATCCAATTCCAAAAGCCCCCTGGTTGCCGTGGACACCTGGGTGGAACACCGTACCGGTGAAAAAAAAGACAATTAGACCGATCCACGCCTATCCTCGATCGACTTTCGCATTACATTTGCTTCCGTCACATGGCTACTGTGGTGGCCATTCGGACCGTGAGTGAAATTATAGGGTGCAAATAGATGTAACATCGGTAGGCGTCTATGCCCATCCACCTATCGGAGCCTGCAGCTGTATCTTTTCGATTAATGCGCGTTTCATAAACTGTTCTTCGGCTAATGTTCGTGTCGTCTGATGATGCAACGCCCAATCAGCATCGTTCAATGCGTGTTGGTGAGAGAGAAACAAAAGGGGAGGGTCCAGCCGATTGAACGGTCTGGAACCATAGGACGAGTGTGATCGTAGAAGCAATTAGATTTACCCTCAAGAACCGTTCGAGATCGATCCGGCCAGCGTTTAATGCTCGATGTAGGTGATACATTGTGTCCTCGATCGCGTTATCTTCAGCGATGAGGTCAATCAATCTGCACGGCCGATACAAACGGGGGTCGGTTGAACGACGTGAGATGGAAGAAAGACGTGGTAGGTATACGCACTGGTTGTGAACGATGGTGGTTGAACAGAGCAGTTCGTCGACTGGAGGGTCACCTTTGTTCCTCAGGTCATTTATGTTCGCCTCGCCCTGAGTGACGACGTTTCGAAGGCGACTGGATACACCTCTACAGACATCGCGCACAGCTTCCAGACGAGCCATTTCGTCTCGGATCGCAGGCTCTCCGGTGAGCAGGTCTGCCTGATGTGTACGCAGTCTCTCAGCGTCCAGTGCCATCGCTTGTGAGAGAGAGGCGAATTCTGAACCCAGCTTATCTTGAATCTGGGAGTGAAGCTGTAACAGTTCCGGATTCGGAGGTCGCGGCGGGGCGTGAACAGGTGGGGGAGGCTGAACTGCTCGTTCCAGAACTGCATCGTCCTCGTCCATGAGATTCGGTGGAGGAGAGTGTGCAATATTTTGATTCATTAAATTGTGAAGCTGTGGGTATATCTGAGAAGGAGCAGGATGCACTGGAGGTGGTGGAGGTGGAGGAATAGGTCGTGTTATCTGTTGTTGTATCTGGGCTAATGAAGGGTAAAGGCTAGGTGGGGGTGGGGGTGTTGTAATAGGTGAAGTAAGCGAGGGTGGTGGCGGCGGTGGCGGCGGTGGATGAGAGGCATAATATCCAGGTTGCGAGCTGGTCGGATTTTCTGGGACCTGCATACTCTGGTAGTGCGTAGGTAATGGGTGGTGAGAAGGTGGGGAAGGTGTGTGCTGCACAACGAACTCAATTACGACCGAGACGGAGACATACGCACAGTAACGACTTACTCGTGGGGGATCCCATGTCTGGGGAAGGGCGGGCTGCTGAATCTGCGGAGGCGAAGCGGTGATGGGTCGGGACAATGACGTACCAGGTTTCGGAGGAAGGGCCGGTCTTCCAGATTGATCTGTGGTAGGTAGAGCGGCCAACTGCGGGGGTGATGGTGTTGACAGGACAGGCGCGTTTTGTGACGGTCCAGGCTGCTGGAGCTGCTGGGGCTGTGTACCGGGGAGTGGGGGTGGGGGTCTTGCGGAATAACGGTTGGGAGATGAGGAAGGTTTTGGACTCGGATGATCCTTTGGTTTCGCGTACACCGGAGGCTCTTTGGAGAAGTGTTCCTGCATAGCTTCCACGAGACCGATGAGGCTGCAGCCCTTGGATCAATAGGAATGAGGGTTGGATCGGGAGATCTGAGGATGGGATGCAGTCTCATACCTCGCTCTTGCGCTGCCAGTTCTGGATATACTCGATATTGCAACGGCCACTGAGGTCGATGTATTGGCTAGAGCGGATGAGCATGTCTGGGGTGGCTACGACGTATGGGATAGGGTGTTCCTTTGGATAGTCTCGAGTGAGCCAGATCGCGACGGGAATGTTGTAGGTCGCCTGGCGGTAGGTTATGGGGAGAGTGCCATGAAAACAAAGCAGCAATTGGGATCTCCCGTCGTCGTAAGCTGTGGGGAAGAGGATGAGCTGTGGTTTTGGAGAGGGAGGGATGAGCTGAACTGTAAACGTCGGTCTTTGGACGGATTGGAGGAAAGCGGGCGAGAAGAGCGTCTGCGTGGGCGTAGACTGCATGCGAGTTTGAGTAGAAACGGGCGTTCTCGCGCAACCAGGATTGAGTAGAAGGTGGAGGCATCCTCGGGGTGAGCGGATTAGGAATTCTCAAGGGAGGTAGATGTTATTGTGAGACTGAGCCGATCTCCAATCTACTAAGTGCATCTTGTCCACCGGATCGACAATACAACATCTCCAGAATTTTGGCACACTTTGTCCTTTCCGGATCTTTTACCCACAGCTCCGTCCTAGTCCCTCCTCTCAAAATCTTATAAAAGGCCCTCTCCATCTCCATCTCTCCCTCCCCTCCTCCCAACCCAATGAACAACCAGCCCAATCCCCTCGACTCTGCTAAGCGCAAGTCCGCCCGCAAGTCCATCATCACCCCCCAGCGCAAGCATCACAAGATGCTCAAGGATGGCACCAGCGAAGTCTGGCCCGAGGATGTCGAGAAGATATTCATCCAGGGTACCCTCTCCTCTTCTCCTTCCTCCTTCACCCACTCAACCACACACTCCCTCACAGGTCTCCGCGAGTACTGGGAGTCTCCCTGGGCCACCTTCTCTCGCGGCCGTTCGCGGTGGCGAAACCAGTTCCTCGTTGATTATCTCCAAAAGGCTGGCGTAGAACGGTCCAGGAAGCAGGTCGCCAGTCATATCCAAGTGCTGCGTAATATGTGGAAGGGCGAACCTGGTAACGTCCTCCATTCCAAAAGGAAAAAAACGTTTCAATTATAACCTTCTCCCCTCCCAGAATTTCATCTCGTAGCCGGAGGAGAAGAGCTATTCCAAGAGAACGGTCTGCTGTCCACCGACAACACTCATCCTCATGACCACCCCCCCATGCCTGGCGCCTCCAGAATCCGACAAGATGACAGGACCCATCATCAGCATTCAATCCGCCGCGCCTCGCCCTCAACTCCCAGCTCTTCCGATTCAGAGTCTTCTCCTGTTGCAGGAGTTTCCCGTCTTCACGTCAACACGGATGTTTACTCTTCCCCTTCGTCCCCAGCCTCTACTTCATACGCAAGTCCAACCCTAGTCCAACCCCCGTATGCCCCAAGTCACTTCCAGGATGTCGCTCCGACACACACAAATGTTCGCTTGTCCCGCTTGCAGATCTGGGCCGACGGGCTTCCCCCGTTCACTGTCGAAGTCGATTCCTTGACGTCCCCTTCGAAACCGTATTCTCGCGTCATGCTTCGCCTCAAACTCTCCCTTCCTCACGGTGAAGTCGATTCATCTGTTTCCACTTTGCACGGCTTTGGTGGTGCGATTGTCTTGTCCGAACCCTGGTTGTCCTCTGGAAAGTGCTTCACTCGTGTCTTTACCGCCAACACTTGCGTCTCTAAAGAGCTCGATTATCTTCAACCAACAAATCAGAGTCTCACCGCCTTCCTCCCTGATTCTTGGCTTACCAAAAGTCGTTGGCTCGAAGCCGGTGCGTTCGTTTCATCCGTCACCCTCCCTCCCTGTGACTTACGTCGTTATTAGCTTCACGTACAAGCATCACTCAACAGATCATAGTCGACGATGAGGTAATAGCTTTCATTGTTTATGACTTAGATCGTGGCGCGGACACGAGGCCTGGACCATCTGTCGAGCTCACCGGCTTTCAAAAGTACGCGGGTAATCAGGAATCACAACAGCAATCTTCTGCTACCACCCCTCCCACCGTCTCAACCTCATCTTATCACTCTTCCTCCCACCTCTCTTCTTCTCGTTACGGCCCCATCTCCCCTCACGACTCCATGCAGCCCCATCCTCAGAGAGCCTATGCCAGCGTTTGATCTCTCGGCGGCGTCCTCAATCCCCCACTTCGTTCCTATGGCCCGTGGACGTAATCTTACAGTGCCGAGATGATCCCTTGGAACGGGTGGGTCATACTTTCGATTTGCATGTCGCGCAATCATCTTTTTACTGTGTTATTTTCTAGGACCCTTTCCCCCTTATTCTCTCGCTATCCCCTTCGTTCCTTCCTTCGTCGTTGTAGATTTGTATCAAACACCCTCATCCTTGTTTTCCATCGGTTTTCCCTCTCCCTCCTCCCTTCACTTGCCCACAACCTTCCCTCTGCATTCACGAGATGTACACGAAATCTAAATGTACCTTGTACTCATCGTGATAAACTACCAGTGAGCGCCCTCGCTGCGTTCCTGACGTCCGGATCGATGTGATTTTTCTCGAGAAACAACAGCTCGAAAAATGAGGTTCCGAAAGGATGACACAACTGAGGGTCATCCACCTCGGGTTGGTACATTCCGTCGAACGATCGGTCCTCCGTCGTCAGTAACGCTTCCAATTTTTGATTCTTTCCCACCAGTCCGGCAACAAAGTCTATTGCCCGAATAGCCATCGTCGGATCCCAGTGCAGTGCGGCGGTGAGCAGCCGTTTAGCAAATGCTGCCGCGCGCCAGGCAGGAGGGGCACCCCCAGTATTGCGGGAAAAGATCAGGTGGAGCGCGTGAAATAGTATCTGAGCTTGAGATGACCAACTTGCCCCATTGACTGTGAGCTTCCCCCCGTCTCCGTGTCTTGCTTTCGTGAAAGCGTCCGTGCTGGTTTCTTCGGCCTCACTTAGGATTCCGACGGAAGGAATTATCGTGTACAGGTGGTTGGCGAAATCGCTCAGATCGACGTTAAGCGCTTCCCCTAACCATTTACACGAACGAGTTGTGATTAAGTTTCAGGGTTTGGTGAGGAAATAACTCGCTTACCTTGGCCAGAATGAAGTTCAAAGGCGGTGGATATACAAAGGAGGCGGTGGTAAACAGGTGTGATGTACGAAGAAGATTCTTCCAGATCGGCGGGACCCACAGATGTCATGACGACCTTTATGGCTTTGAGCAAGTCACGGAAAAAATCAACGCTGACCAAGTGTGAGAATTTGGCGATTCCTTGCAGCGCGGCGGGTAGAAGTAGTGTCGGGTACGGGTTCTTCAGAATCTGGAAGTAGAGGACGAAGACGAGCTTCAACGTCTCTGTGTGCTAGAGAGAGAGAACGGTTTAGTCCACGGAAAGTCCCCAAGATATGTTCGCATACGGTTTTGTTCCGCTCTTCCTTATCGACCTCTCCTCCTGCTTCTTTCATATCCCTTCGAATAGTCTCTTTCTCCTTTAGCACTTTCTTGGCTTTCTTGCTGAGGTGCGTTTGGGTAGCGGCCGTGCCCTTGCCGCGCTTTTCTTTACTCTTGATTTTTACCGGTTGTTTTTCGACCGAGGTTTTGGATGCCCGCACGCCAATCTCAGTTTTAAGACGGAGGTGTAAAAGGCATGAGAGCGCGTTTGGGTTGACTCGGTATTTGCTCTCCTTGATCATCCGGTTAAGGAGCCTGACTACTTCCAAAGATACAGCGCCAGTTGTGTCCTCTTGGAAGACCTTCACTAGGGAGTTGTGGCAGAGCTCCGACCCCTGAAAGCGGGTGAACATTTGATCGCGGCCGGAAAATCGGGGTGAAAAAAGACTTACCTCGTCCCAACCCCTCCGGCTGAGGCGGCCCACGATGCAACTGATGAGGTTCGTCCGGAAGTTGAAGTGGGTTACCTCAACGAGCAGGGCACACATACATTTCAGAGAAACGTCAGCAAGTTCTGTCTTTCCTGCGGAACTGGTTATGACGCCGTTGCGCTAATCAGAAGCCGGGGACCCTACCTTTGATTTCGGATTCTAAGAGTTGCAAGAACTTCTGATAAACCCCAACGAGTCCTTGTTCCCATTCACGAAACCTTACAACTACTTGTCCAACCTTCTCTGATTTTTCTTGATCCGTGAGAGAACGGATCCGATATCCGGGGATGATGTCCTTGAAGACAGCCACTTGGGACAGGATGGCAAGCTTTCGGATCGTTGTGTCATTCGGGATGGGTTGCGATTGGGTCGGAGATATGATCGTTTCTAGGCTAAAGTTGTGTAGACGGCGAAGTAGGGGAAGCTGGAGCAGTGAGGTTGAATGGTAATGATCCTCATGAAACAGAAACGACCCACGCTATCCTCTGGGTCTCCTACAATCTCTTGACAGATACTTGCTATCTGCTCCTTAGCAGCATGTATTCGCTCCTTTCGAGATTTTGTGGTAACCACATCCACAACCGAACGTCGACCAAAGCGACCGCCCAGAGTTGCGCCCTCACGAGGTTCCGGAGTAGGCTCTTTAACAGCCTCCTCTACGTCACTCTCTTCTGAGGATTCCTCGCGATTTTTGCGAAGCTTCACGCCCACGTTCTTGACTTGCCCGTCTAAAAGTTTGATGGGTAAACGTTGCACCTCGTCGTCAAAATCTTCATCCCAAGAAGGCCGCCGTGGTCTGGGAGCGGTTTCGTACGGCATCTCGACGTCCGAGTCTTCACTAAGTTCTTCACCTCCACCACCTTGGGAAGATCCCTCTCCGAAGTCGTCACTTCCGATATTCGAGCTCCACTCGCCCTCATCCTCCGAATGGGAGCTGATATCTGGTAAATCATCCTTTACAGGCTGCCGGATGGGTTTGTTCAACTTGTATAGACGTAGTGTCTCCTTTTTGCTCCTACCCCGAATTTTAGAACATGTGTCTAAAAGTTGAGGATAACGCACCTAGCAATACCTTCGTGACCCAGACTGCCTAAGAATCCAGCGGCCTCTCCGTATTCCTCCAGGAGATTAAGGTCTTGATCGGAGAGGGGTGCATTATCGTCATCCAAACTCGCGGGTATTGGGATGGTTGGCTTGTCTGAAGCCCTTTCCTTCCCTTTCGTGGTGGAACGTTTCGAGGTTCCAGCAGCCACTTTTTGCCGTTTCGACGAGTTCTAGCAAAAATCAGGGCTAACAACCTTCGTGGACGTGTCAAAAGCTTACCTGAGGTCCCTGGTTTGGTCGCTTCACGCTCGAGCGTGCCATAGTCCCAGTTGCAAAAAATTGGGTGTAAACGATCAGAGAGCTGGGGGACGTCCGATCACTTCTCAATCCGCAAACCCACACCTATCAAGTGTGATGGAGGAAGTACCACCAACCTGCTTCGTCATTCGACCACATCACATCCAGAATCTCATGATAATCGGTGTCGTGTTTCAGGAGTTCAGGAATCACAGGATCCCACCACAGTTCATGATTCATGTGTACAGACTCCTCATGCAAGAAATAGCCGAAGTCAGTGCGCGTCAATATGCCTTGTTTGTCTTCGTGCCCTCGTGTTGAGCAATGTCCAGGCTGAGAGCCCGAGGACGCGTCATGAAATCGTACAGGACCTTCAAGGATTCCCTCTAGCCAATGAACCTGTTCCTAGCTCCTTGATCAAACGGCTGCAATCTATCGTGAGCGGCTAATGAAGGCGTCGGAGATGAGGAACACTAACCCATATCTGACGGAAGCTCGGGGCGAAACTCGAATGCGAAACTCTTGCACTATTCATGCAACGTACATATCTTCTTGTTTCGCTCGTCACACGACCTCACGTTGAGATTAGGGATGCCGTGGTTTTACCTTGGAGATAAAGCCGATGGCGTGGTATGCACAATTTTTCTTTTCTTTTTCTTTTACGTTGGCTCACACATCCGCCGACTTTACCGACAGGATTCATTGTTCGTAAGTCACTCTTATGACGATCAGTTGCATCCTCTGAGGCGAAATCACCACATAGACCAAACGGTCATTGTTTGGTTATTTTGTCCGCCGTTGTTTCGTTTCTTTTGTCAAACTCTCGTTCTCTGGGACGATGCGGCTAATTGAAGACTATAATGCCTGGATGGCTGGAGATCACGACGCAGGGTATGAATATGATCCCAGGAATGAGAGGGATGCTATCAATTCCGGTAAGTAAACCTTTGTGAACTCTGATATTCCTGTGCTTAGTCTGTTCAAGACGCTATCATGTTTAAAACGGCCGCCGACAAACAGAACTACGGCGACCCATCGATCTATTTCTTGTAAGTACATCGATAGACCACAGGTGCCTCTGACGGTCCTAACGCTTGCAGCTGGGAAAAGGGTTTCATGACGAACGATGAGGTTCAGGCCGTCGACAGCATAAGCCGTTATTTTGAGCAGAGGTTCACCGAAGCTCGTGACTCGTGGGTCCTGTGATCTGTCGTCCTCGCCTTCCCCTGACCTCTGCTGTAGGAAAAACCGGCAAGGCCTTCTAATGCACTTGATACGGATGCATTACTCCCGGCACGAATACGGTGCGGTTCGAAAGGTAAGCAATGTTGGCAAAAATGGCAGTAACGACTGATCCGTCCTATAGCTTCTGACGGAAGCGATCGCTGTGTGCAGAATGAATGGAGATCGTATTGGATTACAGCATTGCATGGCGTTTGTACCTTCATTCTAACGGTTCATTCTTTGAGCTTATCTTTTGAATTAGTATTATGCATCGACTACCTCCCAATGAAAGGGGGCAGAAGCCATTCCTCAATACGGTCCAGCCAGACCTTCACCCCGTTGAAATACTGTTTGACGTCAAGAAACTCATGCAAGTACAAAATGTGTGCGATTTTTTAGAACTGGAGAACATGCGCCTTATATATCCTGCCAGGAACAACCGCTGTCTGCGTCTTTTGAGAAAATATACCAGTTCATTGGGTGGTACGACCAGTGGATCGACCTGCATGGGAACATTCTGCGGCAACGGGATCAAGATGCTTTTCATGCGGTCCACTCTCTCATCTGGAGCATTGCAGGTTGGTGTATCCGCTCCAAATTGAATTCTGGAGTTGAATGTTTCCTAGGATGTGGCCAACTTTCAACGCTTGAGGAACAACTTGTGATCGTATTCACAGAAATGAGAGGTGACGACAACAACCGCTTGACCGTGACAATAAACCAAGCATACAAAGTACAGTCATTTTCCTCATCTCGAGGCCATATCCATGTTCCTAAGCAAACGGCAGAGGGCTCGGAACGGCGAATACCTCGAGGCAATCGCGATACTATTTGAACCCAATGTCTGGCGTGGATTGTCGATGAACAACTACAATCTATGGGCAGCAGAAATCTGGCATATTCTCGTCTTGCGTGCCACCCGAAGGTGAATTGTCACCGAAACGCACCTGGGTGTCACAGAAGTTCGCAGACGCTCATCATTCCCGACAGGGGACAGATTCGTCTCTTCCGCGAATTTTTACAATCACGGAGACCAGCGGGGCACTTTAATCCTAAAGAGTACTTCAATGATCTCAATGCCCCAAGCTTGTCTATTATCCGTGACCCGCTTCACGAGACAATCCGCATGATGGTACCCCTTATTGAATGCGCCCCCCAGGAACTCACTGAGAAAGACATTAGTCTGTGCACCAAGGGGCCATGATGGTCGATAAACTACTGGTTGCGCTTTGGCATGCGGAATTCCAGTGCCGTTACGGTTTGTATAGGACGGGCTTGATCATGCTGGCGGACATCTCCATGGAATTCGGACTGTCACAGAAAGCGCGAAGGATGGTGGAAGATGTCATGCCGCAGGTAGCTTCGAGGTCTCGTGATCAGAGCACCGTGCTGAAGTTAAACTCCTTTTTAGATCATCCAAGGTGGAGACCTAGAACAAAGGGCTTATGCATGTTTCACTCTAGCCCGGTGTATCATCATGGCTGGGCGTGATGCTGGTACGTCGTTATTGCCTTCTGACGCTCAGTATTTGACGCTGTATGCAGAGAATGTTCAGTCCCCAGCTTCCCTACGGGAAGCGATCCCGTACCTCAAGATTTCGGAAGTGGACTACCTGAAGATCGAGATCTACGCAGCTGCACGTCGTGTGCAATATGTGTTGTCGGTAGTGTACAACACGCTGAACATGAAGGTTGAGAGGGACGCAGCAGTAAAGAGGTTGGGCGAGACCGAGGAAAAGTCCAGGGAGGTTTCTGGCGAAGCCGCAGACACTCAGATGATAGAAATCATCAATCTTGTGTCTGAGGTTGGGGTCGGGCTTGCGGCTCGGGAGTAGACCTCGAACTCAATCGTGACATCGTTACGCGACTGGTCACGCGTATGTTTGGCTTCGCGGATTTGGAAATACACGTCCTTTTGACTTGCAACCTTACCCTCACTCCCGTCGTCCTCTCTGCGGCCCATGGACGGCCCATCACCACCGGAGGAGGACTTCTCACAGATTCCTATCGCTGACCGTATTGTCCACAAGAATTGGAAGGCCAGAGTCAGCGCCTACGAGACCTTGATTAAGAGTTTCCAAACCTCGGCATCCGACAACGATCCCATCTTCAAACCGTATCTGAATAACCCAGATCTACTCAAGAAGACCGTCTCAGACTCTAATGCTGTCGCCCAGGAGAAAGGTGTTGAATGCGTTGTGAATCTCGTCAAGTTTGCTGGAGAATATGCCGCCCGAACGAGAGAAGTGGTCGCGCCCGCGTTGGTAGAGAAGTGTCTAGGGTCCACTAGGGCTGGTACCAAGAACCAAGCTATCGGGTTGTTGTTGCAGTACGTGGAAGTCGAGAACTCGGGCGCAGGCGTTGTGGTATGATCGCTCATTACTTGCATTTCCGGTGGATGTTGAATGTTCATTTTTGACAAGGCGGATATCGTGCCGGGATTGGGAGCAAAACAACCTAAGATCGTAGCAG